>Ga0209163_1000005_pt1:757500-1027778 | contig 1027778 bp, 901 predicted proteins | sample MTBAKSrepl2MetaG_FD_187457 | JGI IMG/M metagenome (GOLD analysis project Ga0209163, IMG submission 187457) | Enrichment culture microbial communities om Arthur Kill intertidal strait, New Jersey, USA, that are MTBE-degrading - MTBE-AKS2 (Arthur... | ecosystem: Environmental >...
GGTGATCGTACCGCAAACCGACACAGGTAGGCGGGGTGAGAATCCCAAGGCGCTTGAGATAACTCTGGTTAAGGAACTCGGCAAAATAACACCGTAACTTCGGGAGAAGGTGTGCCCTTATTATGTGAAACCCTTCGCGGGTCGAGCAGAAAAGGGTCGCAGAGAAATGGCGGGAGCGACTGTTTACTAAAAACACAGGACTCTGCTAAGTCGTAAGACGACGTATAGGGTCTGACGCCTGCCCGGTGCTGGAAGGTTAAGGGGAGATGTCATCCGTTTCGGCGGAGAAGCATTGAACCGAAGCCCCAGTAAACGGCGGCCGTAACTATAACGGTCCTAAGGTAGCGAAATTCCTTGTCGGGTAAGTTCCGACCTGCACGAATGGCGTAACGATTCCCGCACTGTCTCAACCAGGGACTCAGCGAAATTGTATTGGCGGTGAAGATGCCGTCTACCCGCGAAAAGACGGAAAGACCCCGGCACCTTTACTACAGCTTGACATTGGATCTTGAAATGGCTTGTGCAGGATAGGTGGGAGGCTTTGAAGCGGTAACGCCAGTTATCGTGGAGCCACCCTTGAAATACCACCCTGGCCATTTTGTGGTTCTAATTTCGACCCGTGATCCGGGCGAAAGACAGTGTCTGGTGGGTAGTTTGACTGGGGCGGTTGCCTCCTAAAGAGTAACGGAGGCGCGCAAAGGTTCCCTCAGGCTGATTGGAAACCAGCCATAGAGTGTAAAGGCATAAGGGAGCTTGACTGCGAGAGAGACATTTCGAGCAGGTACGAAAGTAGGTCTTAGTGATCCGGCGGTTCTGTATGGAAGGGCCGTCGCTCATCGGACAAAAGGTACGCCGGGGATAACAGGCTTATCGCATCCAAGAGTTCACATCGACGATGCGGTTTGGCACCTCGATGTCGGCTCATCACATCCTGGGGCTGGAGCAGGTCCCAAGGGTTCGGCTGTTCGCCGATTAAAGTGGTACGTGAGCTGGGTTTAAAACGTCGTGAGACAGTTTGGTCCCTATCTTTCGCGGGCGCAGGATATTTGAGAGGAGCTGTCCCTAGTACGAGAGGACCGGGATGGACAAACCAATGGTGGTCCAGTTGTCGCGCCAGCGGCATTGCTGGGTAGCTACGTTTGGAATGGATAACCGCTGAAAGCATCTAAGCGGGAAGCCAACCTCAAGATTAGATATCCCTCTGCATGGAGACATGCAGACTGAAGACCCCTTGAAGATGACAAGGTTGATAGGCCGGGTGTGTAAGCCCAGCAATGGGTTCAGCTTACCGGTACTAATTGGTCGTGCGGCTTAGCCACAATCTTTTGCCATCTCTTCACTATGAACGTTTTACTGTGTTCATATTCTACTTGAATTGCTGTGATTTTTCGGTGGCCATGGCAAAGAGGAAACACCCGTTCCCATCCCGAACACGGAAGTTAAGCTCTTTAGCGCCGATGGTACTGCTCGGGAAGCTGGGCGGGAGAGTAGGTCGCTGCCGAAAATTTTTTATAAGCCCGGTGTCAGGTTTTTCTGGCACCGGGCTTTTTTTGTTTTCCCGCCGTGGATTTTACGATACGTAAGGAGAATGCCATTTTTTCCTGGCCGGCGACACATTGCACAGGGGTGGTAAATGAACAGCAATGATGCTCAAGAGACCTTTTTTCAAAGCCGTTCAGTCGATCGGCTGAACCGGTGGTTTGAAGGCCTTGGCGGCGGGGCCTATCATTACCGGTGGGCCGTTCTTTTGTTGTGCGCCGTGCTGCTCTGCTGCGGCGCCTGGGCCGCTTCCCGGGTCCGGTTTGACAACAGTTTTAAATCCTATTTTGACCAGAACGATCCGGCCTACAAGGCCTTTCTGGAGTTCCGGGAGGTGTTCGGATCGGATGAAATCTCTTATATCCTCTACCATGCCCCGGACGCGGCCCATGGCATATGGAACCTGGAGGTGATGGAAAAGATCAGGGACCTCACCCGGCGGCTGAAAGAGACGGTTCCTTTTGTAAAGGAGGTCACATCCCTTGCCAACGCCGAATTTGTCGAAGGCGTCGAAGGGGAACTGCTGGTGCATGATATTCTGGAGGACTTTCCCGAAACCCAGCCAGACCTTCTGGCCATTCGGCAGAAGATTTTAAACAAGCCGATATATATCAATGGCCTTATCAGCCGGGACGGAAAATACGGCGCTATTTTAGTGGAAATGGAAAAGGCCAGCGTCGATGCACTGGAGGAGATCCGGTTTGATCCCGGCAAGGGAGATGCCCTTGAAAATCTTTATCCCCAGGTCACCTATGACCGCATTGAAACCATTCTGGCCATGCCGGAATATGAGGGCATCCGGTTTTACCATACCGGCGATGTGCCCCTGAATGCCTCCTATAACCGGATCTCCCAGCAGGAGAGCACCCGGCTGGGCATCATTTCGTTTGCCGTGATCGGGGTGGTGCTGCTCTTTTTTTTCAGAAGCTTTCGGGGGGTTGCGGGCCCGCTGGTGGTGGTGCTGTGTGCCATGCTGGCAAGCGTTGGGTTCATGGCGGTTCTTTCATGGGATATGGACCTGATGTTTATCATGCTGCCGGCGCTGCTGGTGGCCGTTGGGGTGGCCGACGCCGTTCACCTGCTTTCGGAGTTCAACATTTATTTTCGGAAATACGGCGACAGAAAAGCGGCGGTCCAAAAGGCCCTCTTTCTTGTGGGCGTGCCGTGCCTGTTTACCAGCCTGACCACCATGGCCGGTTTTGCCTCCATGAGCATCTCTCCCATCAAGGCCATCAAACATTTTGCGATTTACAGCGCCGTTGGGGTGGGGGCCGCGTTTCTGCTCAGCATCACCCTGCTTGTGGTGTTTCTTTCCTTTGGCCGCGCAAAAAAACGTCCCGACACCAGGGACGGCAAAGCCCGGACAACACGTTTTGCGGTCGCTTTTCTGAGTGGGGTGGCCCGGTTCAATATCCGGCATAAAAAAATGGTCATCACCGTTTTTGGCGTTATCTTTGTGATCTCTCTGGCCGGCATGACACGCCTTCAGGTGGACTCCAACTTCATCACCGAGTTTTCGAAAAAGGCCCCGATCCGGCAGGTCACCGAGCATGTGGACAGCGTCATGGGCGGGTCCACCAGTTTCAGCTATGTGTTTGATTCCGGAACCCCGGACGGCGTGACGGCCCCGGCGTTTTTGAAACGGATTGAAGCACTGCAACGGGCGGCAGAAAATAAACCGGTTGTCATGAAAGCTTACTCCGTGGTGGACATGATCAAGGATATCAACAGGGAGTTTCACAATGGCGATCCGTCATATTACCGGATTCCGGATACACAGGAGTCGGCGGCCCAGCTGCTCCTGGTATATGAAATGTCGGGCGGCGAGGAGCTGGACGATTACCTTTCCGGTGATTTTCAAAAGGCGCGCCTGGAGCTGCGATGCCAGGCAGTGGCCACCAGTCAATACAAAAGCATGGTGGATGAACTGGACAGGTTTCTGCTGGCCTCCGGCGGGGCAAAAGAGAACCTGCCGGTGCTGGCCGGCATGGGCACCCTGTGGCTGACGTTGCTGGACTATATTACGAAAAGCCAGATCATCGGCTTTCTGGTGGCCTTTTCCGTGATCGCCGGAATGATGTGCGTGGTGCTCGGATCGGTTCGCGTGGGCCTGTTGTCGATGGTTCCCAATCTTACACCGGTTGTCATTACCCTCGGCCTGATGGGATGGGCCGACATTCCCCTGGATTATGTAAAACTGCTGATCGCCAGCATTGCCATCGGTATCGCTGTGGATGACACGGTTCACATGGTCATCCGCTATCGTCATGAGTTTGCGCGGCACTGCAACTATCAGGAGGCGCTTTCGGCCGCCATGCTGGGGGTGGGCCGGGCCCTTCTTGTGACGTCGGTGGTTCTTGTGGCCGGTTTCCTGGTGTTTACCGATTCCATCATGCAGACCCTTTTTGATTTTGGCATCCTCGTGGCCTGCACCATTGCCGTGGCCCTGCTGGCCGATTTTTTCCTGCTGCCGTCGCTGGTGCTGGTGTTAAAGCCGTTCGGCAGGGAAGAGGCGTGAATGTTCTTTTCTTTATGGTAAAGAAAAGAACCAAAAGAAAGCCACCCCTTTGCCCGGGTCGCTTCGCGACTTCCCTCGTTTTGTGCCAAATCGTGGCGGGCAATGAACTCGTTCGCCTGCGGCGAACTCAAACAGCATTGCCCTTTTTCCCGCGATTTGGCACAAAACCTCGGCACGGGCAAAATGGGGCGTTACCTCGTTAATCGAATTCTTAAAATTTTTGGATATCTCGAAGCTTAAGAGTTTTTGTGTCAATCTTATCCTTTTGATCATATAGAACGGCTGTTACTGGTAAATCCAGTAGTGCTGTATTCTTGAATACCTTATAATCAACAAAAAAATTAAGTCGCAATACTGCTTCTTTGTCGCCCGGATATAAACTCTTCTTCTGACTTTCAGTCGGCGCCCTAAAGAACATGTGAGTATCGCTACTTCGGTTTTGTACTACATATCGGGATTTATCGCTTATAAGCACTGCCCTCGGGAACTCTAGGTCAACATGGTATTCATCTATTTTAATGCTGCCGGTGTTCTCGACCTCAACAATAAAATCATAGTCATGCCTTTCTTGGGTTAATTCCCGGGTCTCGAATCTTAAGAATAATGCAAGCGGCGCGATTGTGGCTGCACCCATGTTCCAGCTCGGTAAAATTTCTCTAAGATGCCCCAATGCTTCTTCGTTAGTTTCGAATTCCTTTGGGTTCAGAAGTAAATTCTGCCTTACTCCTTCCAAAACGATGCCTGGTTGGGTTAGTGCAACAACACGGATAGGCCTCCCTAGCACTTCGTTAATGAAGGCAGCAATTGCAATCTCTTGTTCTACCCAAACAGACGCTCTTGATTTTTTGCTTCCAGTTATACCCCCTCTTCGATGCATTACGGTTATAAAACCTTGGCATTCATATAATTCTGAGAAAATGTTTTTTGATAAACCTTCTAATGTTGTTTGGAATTCAGCGAAGTATGGTTCAAAGGAAGTAAGCTCGCGAACGAGATCTTGTATCTGTTTTCCGAGCTTTTTTTCTTCATCTGTGCTTTGGCCACAACTGATGAAAATTTTATTCATTTGTTTCTGCAAGAAAACCTCCTTGTAGCCATATATATGGGGACTTTTTCCTCACTTCTGATGTGCTACGGCCTATTCCGGGTTCGGGGTGAACACATACCCCACCGAGCGCATGCTTTTAAAAAATTTGGGTTTTCTGGGGTCGTCTTCAAAATATTTTCGAAAGCGGACAATGAAGTTGTCCACGGTCCGCGTGGACGGGTCACCGGTATATCCCCACCCGATCTCCAGCAGCGCCTTTCTGGCCAGGGGCCGGTTCTGATGGGTGATAAAGAGCTTTAACAGCTTGATCTCCTGGTCGGTGAGCTGAATGGTGCCCTGGCGGCAGACCGCCTGGGACAGTGAAAAATCGATTTGGTTGTTCCCAAAGGTATAGCGGGTAGGCACCAGGCGATCCGCGCTTTTCTTGCTCCAGGAGGCCCGGGTCAGGAGCCGGTCCACGCGCAGCAGAAATTCTTCCAGGTCAAACGGCTTGGTAAGATAGTCGTCCACGCCGTAGGTCAGGCCCTTTCGCTTGTCGGCCGGCTCTTTTTTGGCCGACAGAATAAGGATGGGGATCTTTTCATCCTCCAGCCGGATATGCTGGAGAACGGAAAGCCCGTCCATGCCCGGCAGCATGATGTCCAGGACGATCAGGTCCGGGTTGCTGGCCTTCCAGGCCGCCAGGCCGCGGCTGCCGTTTTCGGCAACCAGTACGTCATATCCCTTTAAAGAGAGATTCAGCCGCAGCCCCTCGGCGATATGGGCTTCATCCTCAATAATCAGTATCTGTTTTCTGTCAGGGCTGTTCATGCCGCCTCCTTTGGTTTTGTCACCAGGGGCAGACAGACGACAAACACCGCCCCCGGTTCACCGGGACGATCTTTCACCCATATTTTCCCCTTGTGCAGGCGCACGATATTGGCCACCAGGTAGAGGCCCAGACCGCTTCCCTTGGCTGACCGGTCATCGGCCCGGCCGGCCTGGTAGAACTTTTTGAATATGTTTTTCTGCTCCGCCGGGTCAATGCCGATGCCGTTGTCCGCCACGCGGATCAGTACTTTGTTCTTTTTCCGTTCAAAGGAGATATGAATTTCCGGGGTGTCGGCGCTGTTGTATTTCATGGCGTTGGTGGAAAGGTTCATCAGCAGCATCTCAAACAGGTGAGGGTTGAGGCGGCACACGAAAGGGCCATCAGGAGGCGCCGAGACGGTAACGGCGCAGTTTTTGAACAGGTGGCGGGTTTTCTGGTAAAATTGCCGGATCAGGGCGACCAGGTCGGTTTCGACAAAATCCCCGGCATAGGTCCGGCCCTCGATTTCCGCCAGGTCCAGAATGCTGCCGATAGTGGCGTCCAGGCGGTTGACGTCGGAGAGCATGGTCTGAATGTGCTTTACCTGTTCTTCTCTGGGCAGGTCATGTTTTAAAAAGGTCTCCAGGAAGAGGCGCAGGGAGGTGACCGGTGTTTTCAGCTCGTGGGTAAAGTTGTTGATGAAGTTGCGTTGCAGCCGGAAGAGCTGAAAGGTTTTCAGGTTGTAAATAAAGATAATGAAGAGTCCCAGCAGAATTACACCCACCAGGATGGAGAGGACGGTGATCACCACCCATGTGTGGGAGGCCAGAATGTCCACCGCGTTCAGGTCGAACCGGTCCACCAGCCGGTTGAGTCCCGCCCGCACCTTGATGTACCAGTAGATGTAGAGAAACAGGGAAACCCCCAGGGCCACGCAGGAGGAGACAAAGATCAGGATCAGGGTGATCAGCCATTTGGTTCGGTTCATGCGGGCGTCTTTTTTTTATGGCTGCCGGAACAACAGCAGCTGATGGTTTTTAAAACACGTTTATCGTCACGATATTAAAACGGTGTGGCTGTATGTCAAGCAACAATCGTCATGGCGCATCAATCAGCCGGTTCAGGATCAGGCCGTAAAACGATGCGCCGGCAGTCGTGTAATACCAGCCGAGATGACTCATGCACCCCCCGCATACCGCTACCTGCCAGGTGTAGCCGTCAAACCAGGTAAACTCGGAAGTGGCCGGGCCTGCATGGGCGCATCCCGGGGCCATGCGGAAACATCCAATTTCGAAAATCAGCCCGCCGGGGTTGGCAAAAACATGGGTATGGTGGTCATTGACGGTTGTTTGCTCCTTCCGTCGCGTGATGGGGTGCAGGCACCGGAAGCAGCGCAGGGCCTCCTGCTTTTCCGGGGCTTTTTCATTCTCGCTGCCGGTGCGGGTGGCGGCCGACGGCGGCGCCAGCAGGCTGTTTGCAATGTCTGTTTTCAGGCATCGTAAAGGCAAGCGGCCGGCGATCGGGGCAAAACGGCTGTATCCGTTGAAAACGGTGGTATGGTGATCCTGGCGCTGCATTTTATCGTCCGGCCCCGCTTTGGTCTATTTTTTACGCCGGCCTCCCAGCTGATAGGTCTGAACGGCACGGTTGTGTTCGGCAAGAGTGGTGGAGAAGTGGTGGGTGCCGTCGTTTTTTGCCACAAAATAGAGATAGTCGGTTTCGGCCGGGAAAAGGGCCGCGTAAAGGGCGTCTTTCCCTGGGTTTGCAATGGGTCCCGGCGGAAGGCCGCGTATCCGGTATGTGTTATAAGGGGTCTCCTGTCGCAGATGGGTACGGGTGATGTTGCCGTCAAAATCGGGAATTCCGTATATTACCGTGGGGTCGCTCTCCAGCCGCATTTTTTTTGCCAGGCGGTTATGAAACACCGAGGCGATCAGGGGCCGTTCGTCCGGGTGGGCCGTCTCTTTTTCAATGATCGACGCCAGGGTCACGATCTGGTGGATCGAAAATCCCTGTTGTGTGGCGCGTGTTTTCCACGCATCGATGAAAATGGTGTTAAACCGGTCCACCATGGTGGCCACCATCTTTTGCGGAGTGGTGGTGGCGGGAAAGTAGTAGGTTTCAGGGAACAGGTACCCCTCCAGGGTCTCTCCCGGCACCATCAGTCGTTCGGCAACCGTCTTGTCCGTGGCGGTGGCGATAAAGGCCTTTTCCGAAGCCAGCCCGGCGCGGTTCACCATCCCGGCGATCTGGTAAAGCGTATATCCTTCGGGAATGGTCAGCCGGTGCAGCACCACATCCCCGGAAAGCAGGCGGTCAAGAATCGCCGACGGTGCCATGGCCGCCGACACCCGGTACTCCCCGGCCTTGATGGTGCGGTCGCCTCGTGCGGTCCTGGCAAAGAGCCGGAACAGGTCCGGGTGGTTGATAATCCCGGCCCGGTGCAGCAGGGTCGCAACGGCGTTGATGCCCATGCCCGGCGCAATCACCAGTACCTGTTCATTGCCAGTGCCGGGGTCGGCGGGTGTGGCCCCGTACCGGAGCAGGCCGAACCAAGCTCCTGCCCCGGCCGCGGCCAGGATGACAAAAAGAATAAGGATTCGTCTGAGTGCCGGCATCCGTTCTGCTTTCGACAATGGGTAAAGGTGCGCGGTGAGGTGACGGGCACTTGTCACCGGATTTGTTGTCGCTGAGTTTACCACTGCCCGCGAGTCGGCCGCAAGGCAAAACAGGCCTGCCGGTGACACGCCTATTGACACTCACCCCCGGGTGGCATAGAGTCAATCCTTCCGGAACCGTTCTTTATTTTAACAAAAACTTTTCAAAAAAGAGGTGTGATGTGAACGCACTTTCCGGCCCCCCCTGCCAGGTCTATTTTTCGGCGGAGCACAACATGCTGCGCAGCGCGTTGCGGGAGTTTGTCAAAAAAGAGATTACGCCCTTCGTGGATGAGTGGGAGCGGGCAGGTGAGTTCCCCCGGGACCTGTACAGGAAGATGGGTGACCTGGGATTTCTCGGCATCGGTTTTCCAGAGGATTTCGGCGGCAGTGGCGGCGACATCTTTTCCACCATCGTGTTAAATGAGGAGATGATGCGGTGCGGCGCCGCCGGTATCGTGGCCGGCCTGGGCTCCCATGGCATCGGCCTGCCGCCCATCGCCATGAAGGGGACCCCGGACCAGGTCGACCGCTTTGTGCGGCCGGTGCTGACCGGAGAAAAAATCGCGGCCCTGGGCATCACCGAACCCGGGGGCGGGTCGGACGTGGCCAACCTTCAGACCACGGCGGTGCGGGACGGCGACTGCTATACCGTCAACGGCTCAAAGACCTTTATCACCAGCGGCATTCGGGCCGATCAGCTTACCTGTGCGGTCCGCACCGGCGACAAGGGGGCCCACGGCATCAGCTTTCTGGTCATCGAGGCTGACACACCGGGCTATGCCACGGGCAGAAAGCTGGAAAAGATGGGGTGGCTGGCCTCTGACACCGGCGAGATTTTTTTTGACAACTGCCGGGTGCCGGTGGCAAACCTCATTGGCGAGGAAAATTCCGGGTTTTACACCATCATGGAAAATTTCCAGATGGAGCGGCTTCACCTCTGCGTCATGGCCAACATGACGGCCCAACTGGCCCTGGAAGAGTCCATTAAATACGCGAAGCAGCGGCAGGCCTTTGGCAAGCCCCTCAAGGGGTTCCAGGTGACCCGCCACAAGCTGGTGGACATGGCGACCCTGGTGGAGGCCAGCCGGGAGTTTACCTACCGGGTGGCGGCAAAGATGAACGCCGGCCAAAACCAGGTCAAGGAGATATCCATGGCCAAGAATTTCGCCTGCCAGGTCAGCGACAAGGTGACCTATGACGCGGTCCAGATCTTCGGTGGCTACGGCTACATGAGAGAATACATGGTGGAGCGGCTCTACCGGGACAACCGGATACTTTCCATCGGCGGGGGCACCACCGAGATCATGAAAGAGATCATCGCCAATTTTGTGGTGGGGTAGTAAACGATGATGCAGCACAACGCAAAGGTCCTTGAAAATTGTCGAATAAACGATACCTGCCTGCAACTGAGTCTCTCCTGCCCGTCATCATGGGCCGCGGCCCTGCCCGGCCAGTTTGTCATGCTCCGTCTGCCCGCCGCCGGTGTTTTTGCTCCTTTTCTGCCCCGGCCCTTTTCTATCTACCGGGTGACCGGCGATGGCCGGCTGGACATTCTCTACCGGGTGGTGGGCCGGGCTACTTGCGCCATGGCCGCCCTCGGCCCCGGCGATGGCCTGAATGTGCTGGGGCCTTTGGGCAACGGGTTCTCATTCGGCCCTGATCTGAAGCGGGCCTTTCTGGTGGCCGGCGGTATCGGTGTGCCGCCCGTGGCTTTTCTGGCGCAGCGCCTGGCCGGCCAGGCGGGCACGGCGGTGGACTGCACCGTGTTCCTGGGCGGGGCTTCGGCTTCTGATATCCTGTGTGAAGCGGATTTCGCATCCCTCGGCATGACGGTCTGCATTGCCACGGAAGACGGCAGCGCCGGCACAAAAGGACTGGTCACCGACATCCTGGCCCCGGCTCTTGAAAAGCAGGCTCCGGACGTGGTGTTTGCCTGCGGGCCCCCTGGCATGTTGCGGGCCGTGGGCAGCATGGCGACAACCCGCAAGGTGGCCTGCCAGGTCTCCATTGAAACCATGATGGCCTGCGGTATGGGGGCCTGCATGGGCTGTGCCGTCCGGTCCGCTGATAAGCAGGCAGGCTACAAACATGCCTGTACCGACGGCCCGGTGTTTGATTTTAACCGCATCGATCTTTGCGGCCCGCTTCTTTCCGGTTGAGGGCGGCCGGTGGACCACCGGGTTTCAACAGCAGGGGTTTGATGGCGATATCCGTTTTTATTACAGTAAATTAAGAAACCGGTCCGCAGGGCGTGAATTTTTTGAAAACATGTTGACTTGTCCACGCCCCCTATGCTAGTTATACCGTTTTAATTTGATGATTTGGCATGAAAGAAGACACACGGCGATCGTTAAGAGAGCTCGCTTATTACAGCAGCCTGGGGCTCTCCATTGTCCTGGCCATATTTATCGGGCTTTTTGTCGGCGTGTGGCTTGACAGGACCTTTGGCACCCAGCCGGTGTGGACCTTTGTATTTCTGGGGCTGGGTATTGCCGCCGGGTTTCGGAACATTTTTCACGCCATGCGGAAACTGCAGAAAGCGGATAAAGCGGATAAGGCGAACAAGGGTGAATAGCAACATCAGCATTGAGCAGAAAATTTTAAATTTTGTGACGCGCAGCAACTGGGTCCTGTTTTTCTGCCTGGCCGTGCCGGGCGCGATATACCTGGATCCCCGGCTGGTTTCCGGGTTTATCTGCGGCGGACTGATTGTCACCATCAATTTTCATCTGCTCACCCGGACCCTGAAAAATGCATTTGTGCCGGACCGCGTGGTTTCAAAAAATGTCATTTTAGCCAAATATTATTTTCGGTTTTTTGTCAGCGGCCTGTTGCTGTTTGTTCTGATCGCCGGTCGCCTGGTGGATCCTCTGGGGTTGATCGCCGGGCTCTCCGTTGTGGTGGCAAGCATGTTCCTGGCAACCCTTTTTGCGATAAAAAAACTCATCTTCAAGGAGGCGATATAAGGTGGAGCATCCCTATCTGTTTTTCGTAAAGCTGTTTGAGGCCCTGGGGTTTGAGCATTTTGCCCACACCAGTGTGCACATTATTTACACATGGGTGGTCATGGCCCTGCTGATCGCGCTGGGTGTTCTGGGGGCACGCAACATTCAGATCGTGCCCACGAAAATGCAGAATTTTCTCGAGGTGTTGATCTCCGGCATCGAAGAGTTCATGGTGAGTGTGACCGGCGAAGAGGGACGATGGTTTTTCCCGCTGGCAGGGACCATTGCTATCTTCATCGCCGTTTCCAACCTGATCGGCCTGGTGCCGGGCTTTTTCCCGCCCACGGCCAGTATCAACACCCCCCTGGCCTGTGCCATCGTGGTGTTCGTGTTTACCCATTTTATCGGCATCAAGTATCACGGCCCCAAGTATATCAAACATTTTCTCGGGCCTGTCTGGTGGCTGGCACCCCTGATCTTTCCCATTGAAATCATCGGTCATCTGGCCCGGGTGCTCTCCCTGACCTTCCGTCTCTTTGGCAACATGATGGGCCACGAGTCGGTGCTGGTGATCCTGTTCATGCTGGGCGGCGCCTTTTTCGCGCCCCTGCCCATCATGGCCCTGGGTATTTTTGTGGCCTTTGTGCAGGCATTCGTGTTTTTTCTGCTTTCGGTCATGTATTTCGCCGGCGCCATGGAGCATGCCCACTGATTATTGGAAGTCTGTGAACAACAACTCGGTTGTTTTCATATCGGCAAAAGGAAGAAGCAATTATCAACGTTACATTGAAGGAGGAAAGAGGAAATGGAAGCTGAAGCCTTGAAATTTTTTATCGCGTGTGTGACAGCGGCTGGTTTTGGAATCGCCATCGCGGCGTTTGGTTGCGGCATCGGCCAGGGTCTTGGCCTGAAGGCGGCGGCCGAGGGCGTTGCCCGTAATCCCGAAGCATCCGGTAAGATCACCGTGACCATGCTCATCGGCCTGGCCATGATCGAGTCACTCTGTATTTACGCGCTGGTTGTTGCCCTGATCCTGATCTTTGCGTCCCCCATGACGGCAACGGTTACCGGTCTGCTGACAGGCGCTGGTCACTAAGCAGTAAGCAGTACAGTCTGAAAACAAAAAAGGGTCGCGCATTTTGCGCGGCCCTTTTGCGTTTTGCTTAAGTCCTTTTCTTTAAAAGAAAAGGACCAAACGAATCGCCCCCGGCAGCTTGGCCACGCCTGCGGCGTGACTGCCCTCGCTCAAATAATTTTTCGGCGCGAAAATGAACTCACTCGCCTTCGGCTCGTTCAAACAGCATTTTCGCTTTTTCCGAAAAATCATTCTCGCTTCGGCGGCGCTGCAATGGGGCGGCGGTCGTGGCTGTCCGGTCGGGCACGACAAACAGGTCAAGAGTGGGAGTGACCTTTTCTTTCGTTTCTTCTTGTGCTTCGAACCCCGGCAACCGTTCGGTTGCCGGGGCTACCCGCGGATTGGACCCCTCTAAATTTATTTAATAAGCATTGGAGTAACATGTAAGTCAGTCATTTTTTCATCAACAGGAAAGTTGTCGTTTAACTCAACTACTTTTACATATTTTAATAAATGATTATTATATTCCTCTTTGCTTTGTCCGCCCTCGTGTAAAGGATGAGTTAGCCCAATCTCTATAACACCATCAGAGTCTATATCTTCAAAAATTTCACCTGTACAAGGTGGTGTTTCTCCAAGAAGTTTGTATCCATTTTTTATCTGTTCAATACATAAATACCATCCAGCGCTTGGCCTTCCACATACTTTTAAAATAATAAAACGTCTACCGTCGCTAACAACTGTTTTTAAAAGTGGATCAAGAGAATCTGTACCGGCCTGAATTTCAATTATACTTTTATTGAAGGTAAAGATGGTTTTTGGGCCTCTTGTTATTTTAAAGCCACTATATAAACCTGGATCGACCTCATTTATTAAAACTAAGTCATCATTTGTTTCTGGGATTTTTTCCTGGGTAATAATATTAGTTTGGGCAAACACAACAACAGGAAAAAATAGAAATAAGAATAATAATTTCAAGTTGTAATCCTTTTTGCAAAATATAATATTGATTGTGTGTTGCAGCGTAAGATGGTTGCCCCCCGGTTTTTACACCATAGAATTTATTTTATTGAAATGTCAAGCGGAAGGGCGAGGGTGATTATATGTTATGGTGTGTAATCAATAGTTGGTGTGGGAATCACGGAATCAGTTATGAGGGTTGTTTTGTGCTCTTGGGGCAATGTTTGGACAAACAGCCTCGGCGTTTTCCCATTTTGCCCAAGCTGAAGTTTTGTTCCGAGAATTCCGGGGGAGCCATACTTTTCTTGGCAGCAGACCTTTTCTCACACCGATTTGCGCTCAAAAGAACCTGTCAGACCGGGCATCAATGGTAAGTCCCGCCCATTGCAGCGCAGCCGAGCGCGGGCGGGTTTTTCGGAGAAAGCGGGCAGGCTGTTTGAGTTCGCCGCAGGCGAACGAGTTCCTGCCCGCGCCGAAAAACCGTTTGCGCGAGGGTCGCCGAAGGCCAAGCTGCACGGGCCGCTTCTTTTGGTACTTTTCTTGGCGCCAAGAAAAGTACACGGATAAACAGGATAAGAAAAATGGTCTTAAGGAGTAAGACCGTGCATGAGTTTCGATTTCGATCCCGATTTCGATTTCGAGGGCAAATCAGAGGCGGCAAAGTCCCCGATTCAGGAGGAAGTTACAGAACCTTCTTCAGAAACTGTCCCGTATAGGAACCCTTTATTTTGGCCAGGGCCTCAGGTGTGCCGCATCCCACGACCTCTCCTCCCTGGTCTCCGCCCTCGGGGCCCAGGTCGATGATGTAGTCCGCGTGCTTGATCACGTCCAGGTTGTGCTCAATGACGATCACGGTGTTACCGGCATTCACCAGCCGGTCTAACACCCCCAGCAGGCACTTGATGTCGTGAATGTGCAGGCCGGTGGTGGGCTCGTCCAGAAAATAGACGGTCTTGCCGGTGCTGCGCTTGCTCAGCTCCCGGGAAAGCTTTATCCGCTGGGCCTCGCCGCCGGACAGGGTGGTGGCGGCCTGGCCCAGGTGAATGTAGCCCAGGCCCACGTCGATGAGGGTGGCCAGCTTGGTCTTTATAGCCGGAATGTTTTCGAAAAAAGCCATGGCCTGGTTGACGGTCATATCCAGCACATCGGCAATGCTTTTCCCCTTGTACCGCACCTCCAGGGTCTCCCGGTTGTAGCGGCGACCCTTGCACACGTCACAGGCCACGAACACGTCCGGCAGAAAGTGCATCTCTATTTTGAGAATGCCGTCCCCGTCGCAGGCCTCGCACCGGCCACCCTTGACGTTGAAGCTGAACCGTCCCGGCGCGTATCCCCGGGCCCGGGCGTCCGGAGTGTTGGCAAACAGCTCCCGGATAAAGGTGAACACCCCGGTGTAGGTGGCCGGGTTGGAGCGGGGGGTCCGGCCAATGGGAGACTGGTCGATGTGAATCACCTTGTCGATGTGCTCGGCCCCTGACAGGTCGTCATGTTTTCCTGCCGGGGCCTTGGCCTGGTAGACCTTTCTGGCCAGGGCCTGGTAGAGGGTGTCCAGCACCAGGGTGGACTTGCCCGACCCGGATACGCCGGTGACACAGGTCAGGTTGGACAGGGGAAAGGCCACATCGACCCGTTGCAGGTTGTTCTGGGCCGCGCCGGTCAGGCCCAGCACCTGTTTGCCGATGGGCCGCCGTTTTTTCGGGGTGGGAATGGTGTCCCGGCCTGAAAAATAGCGGCCGGTCAGGGATTTTTCGTCTTTTAACAGCTGCTCCGGCGGCCCGGAAAAGATCACCTCGCCGCCCCGCATGCCCGCGCCCGGTCCCATGTCCACCACGTGGTCGGCCTGAAGAATGGTCTCCTGGTCATGTTCCACCACCAGCACGGTATTGCCCAGGTCCCGCATTTTCATCAGCGAGGCCAGAAGCCGCAGGTTGTCCCGCTGGTGCAGGCCGATGCTGGGCTCGTCCAGTACGTAGAGGACACCGGTGAGCTTGGAGCCGATCTGGGTGGCCAGGCGGATGCGCTGGCTCTCGCCGCCGGACAGGGTGGCCGCTCCCCGGTCCAGGGTCAGGTAGGTCAGGCCCACATCGGCCAGGAACCCCAGCCGGTCCCCGATCTCCTTCAGAATGGGGGTCGCGATCACCCGGTCTTTTCCCGTCAGTGAAAGGGCTGCAAAAAAATCTCTGGCCTGGCCCACGGAGAGACCGGTGATCCGGGCAATGGTTTTCCCGCCAACGGTCACGGCGCCGGCGCCCTTGTTCAGCCGGGTGCCGTTGCATTCGTCGCAGACCCGGAAGTTCATGTACTGCTTGATGTCCTCCCTTGCCCAGTTGGAGTCGGTTTCCAGGTACCGCCGCTGAAGATTGGGAATCACCCCCTCAAAGGGCCGCCGGGAGACGATGCGCCGGCCGTTGCGCTCGGTATAAAAAGGGATATCCTCGTCGCCGGACCCGTAGAGCAGTACCTGCTGAAAGGCTTGCGGCAGTTTTTTGTACGGGGTGTAGATGTCTATCCGGTAGTGGGTGGTAAGGGCTTCTAGAAATTCGGCAAACTGCACCGAGTTGCGGTTGGCCCACGGCACCACGGCGCCGTTGCGCAGCGAGAGGTCCGGGTCGGGCACGACCAGGTCCGGGTCCAGCTCGGTCACCGACCCCAGGCCGTCACACTTGGGGCATGCTCCCTGGGGCGAGTTGAAGGAAAAGCCGGCCGGGGTGAACTCCGGATAGCTGATACCGCATCTGGAACAGGCCGCCTTTTCACTGAACAGCAGGGTGTCGACGGTCTGTTTTGCCTGGCTGTCCAGCACCTCCACGATGACGGTTCCCTCGGACTTGGACAGGGCCAGCTCAAGAGAGTCGGCCAGCCGTTTGGCCATGCCCTCCTTGATGCGCAGCCGGTCGGCCACCACCTCGATGGTGTGTTTTTTGTTTTTGTTCAGTTTGCGCACCGTCTCGATATCGGTGATCTCGCCGTTGATGCGCACCCTTGCAAAGCCCTCTTTTTTTAAACCGGCCAGCAGCTTTTCATGGCTGCCCTTCTGGCCGGTGACCAGTGGCGCCAGGATCAGGATGGCGGCTCCTTCCTCCAGGGCCGTCACCTGGTCGATGATCTGGTCAATGGTCTGGGAGGAGATGGGGTCGCCGCACTGGTGACAGTGGGGTCGGCCGCACCGGGCAAAGAGCAGCCGCAGGTAGTCATATACCTCGGTCACGGTGCCCACGGTGGAACGCGGATTGTGGCTGGCCGTTTTCTGCTCAATGGCAATGGCCGGGGACAGCCCCTCGATCAGGTCCACGTCGGGCTTGTCCATCTTGCCCAGAAACTGGCGGGCATAGGTGGAGAGCGACTCCACGTAACGGCGCTGGCCTTCGGCGTAAAGGGTGTCAAAGGCCAGGGAAGATTTTCCCGAGCCGGACAGGCCGGTGATCACCACCAGCCGGTTGCGCGGCAGGTCCACGTCGATGTTTTTCAGGTTGTGCTGTCTCGCTCCGCGAATGATGATGGCGTCGGATGTCATGTCTCTGTTTCAGTCAAATAATGATGTTGCTGTTACCGGTCTATCCAAATCGAAATCGGTATCGAAATCGAAAATCATGAATGGCGTGAAACGTTTTCGGCCCGGCCGTCAGGGGGCAGATCGTTTTCGCAGGCAGGCCGCCTGGTCGATGGCCATGTCGATGGCCGCGGTCAGGCTGCGGCAGTCGGCCCGGCCGGTGCCGGCAATGTCGTAGGCCGTGCCGTGGTCCACCGATGTGCGGATAATGGGCAGGCCCAGGGTGGTGTTGACCCCGTCCTCGAAGTGAAGCAGCTTGAAGGGAATCAGCCCCTGGTCGTGATACATGCACACCACCGCGTCAAAGTCGCCGGCCGCAGCCTTGACAAACACGGTGTCCGGAGGCCATGGGCCGGTAATGGCCGCTTCTGTTTTTCCCCGGGCCACCTCAATGGCCGGGGTGATCAGCCGGGATTCTTCGTCTCCAAACATACCGCTTTCTCCGGCGTGGGGATTCAGTCCTGCCACGGCAATTTTAGGTGTATTGATGCCGAACCGCGTTTCCAGGCTTTCCGTGGTCAGCAGAATGGTATCGGCAATGGCATTCACCGACAGTAGTCCGGGGACACTTTGAAGGGAGGTATGAATGGTTACCAGCACCACCCGCAGCCGGTTGCCGGCCAGCATCATGGCATACCGGCCGGTGCCGGTGCGTTGGGCCAGCATCTCGGTGTGGCCGGCAAACGCGCTGCCCGCCATTTTCAGGGCCTCCTTGTTGATGGGGCAGGTGACCATGGCTGAAATAGCCCCGGCCATGGCCATGTCCACGGCCGTGGTGATCCAGGTCTCCATGGCGGCCCCGGTCTCTGCCGTAGGCGCTCCCCAGGTTACAGGGGAAAGGGGCGGGGCCGGGCTGAACATGCTGATGGTACCGGGCCGGTAAACAGCGGTCTCCGGGGTGTCGGTCATGTGAATCACCGGCGCATAACCGGCAGCCGCCATGGCCTGGCTCAGCACCCCGGGGTCCCCGATCACCAGGGGCCGGCACGTTTCATACACCGGGGCCTGGGCCAGTGACATCAGGATGATTTCCGGGCCGATGCCAACGGGGTCTCCCATGGTGATGCCGATCAGGGGTCGCGGATTCATTGGCTCAATCCTTTGTGCGTGTAAACAGAATGTTCGATAAAGTCTATTATCCTACTACCCGGGGGGCGCTTTTTCAAACTGTTTTGTCCCATGAAAAGTCAAAGGGCTCTTCAGCGGGATCGGCCGGCAGGGGCCTTTCAAAAATTGCCGCGCATACGGCATTCAGCATGTTCAGCCGCTGTTTCAGGTCCCCTATATCAACCGCCAGCATGCCCCGTCCCCCTTGCAGCATCAGGGTTTCCATGTTGTTTTGCGCCATCTGTTTTTCCAGCCGGGCCGCCCGGAAAAGGGTTTGCAGACAGGCGGCCTGTTCGGCTGCCAGGGCCTCAAACAGGTCGCTGTCAGCCCCCGGTCTTTCCAGGATCTGGAGCAGCAGGCGCAGATGGGAAACAAACAGGTACATATCGGGGGCCCCGGGAAACCGCTGGATAAAGGCCCGTACAAAGGAAGTCGCCGGCCCGGTCAGGTCAACCCGGCAGCCCCGAAGGATCGCCATTACGGCCAGCCGGTCTTCGCGCCTGTTTAGGATTTTTTCTATGGCCTCGCACAGTCCTGGGTCGATGGATTTTGACAGGTTCAGCCCAAACACCAGGCGTTTGACCGCCGGTCTTGGCACAGTGCAGGGAATGTTGCCCCTGGCGTCTGAAAACAGCAAGGTCGTTGGGAGGGGGGCCGGCAGCTGGCCGGCTACTGACGGGGTATCCACGATTGCGCCGGGCCAGTCGGCCAGGCAGGCTTCAACGGCCTGCCGGATATGATCGTCCGGCGCGATCACCAGGTCCAGCACCAGGGCCGCCTCGTCACTGTCCGGCACTGAAAGCAGGAGCAGGAGGTCTTCCCGGCCGGGACAGCCCAACGTGGAGTCGATAAAGTGGGCTGCGTCCGCATCCACGGCAAACCCGGTTTCAAACAGTTGCAACAGGGTCCGGGCCACAGCCCGGCTGCATGTCGGATTCTTGTCCATATGGTTTGCTGTTTCGGTTTTTTGGCCCGGATATTTCACAAAATATTCAGGTGAGGGGTGTCCGATATCGTTCCTCAGCCAGCATAGGCCCCACCATGGGAAAATGCAAGTCGACCGGGTTGACTTGGGATAAATAGTGTCTATCCATCCGCCAGGAGAACGCGAAAAGGTTTCCAATTCAGAAATGAGAATTTTTTCGCAAAATCAAGGAAAACAAGGGGTTTCGCGGAGGCGTACGGTTGTACGCCGCACAAGGAAGCCTGCGGTTTGACGCAGAGATTGCGGAAAAAGGCCATTTCTGGATGGAAACGGGTTTATTCCGGCAGCTGATCGTAGTAGTAGAGCATGGCGTCGGACCGGGTGAAGATACCGATCAGCTGGCCGTCCTTTAACACCGGCAGCCGGCCCACGTCGTGTTTGACCAGCAGCCGGGCCGCCTTTGGGACCGCCATGTCCGGCGGTGCGGTAATGATGTTGGTGGCCATGAAGGCCTTGACCGGCATCTCCCACTGGGACGCCTTTTTGATCTTGTTGGCATCCCGCACCGAAATTATCCCCACCAGTTTTCCATCGTCTGTCACCGGCATGCCGGAGATGCGTTTCCGTTTGAGCGTGGCGGTCGCCTCCTTCATGGTGGCCGAGGCCTCGATCGTCTCCACGGGAAAGCTCATGAGGTCCCCGATGTGCACGGCGGACCGCTGGCTGTTCCGGATCAGCTCCAGCACCCACTCCTTTACGCCGGTGGTGCCCACGTCTTTTAACATGGCCGAGGCCGCCGCCGGCCGGCCGCCACCGCCCATGATCCGCATGATCTGGCCCACGTCCAGGGAGTCCACGCCGCTCCGGGCGACCACAACGCATCGTTTTTTCTCCGGCTCGTTGAAGATGCCGAAGGCGGCATCCACGTTCAGAATGTCCCGGTACATGTGCACCACCAGGGAGAGACCCTGGGTGTGGCCGGCCAGGTCCATTTCGCAGATGCTTATCCGGTGGCCATCCACGTTGATCCGTTCCGCCTTTTGCAGCATTTCGAACAGTACTTCCTTCTGACGGGCACCGTAAGACTGGCGCAGAAAGTTCTCCAGCACGTTCAGGTCGGCCTTGCAGTCCAGCAGGTGGGCAGCGGCCCGTGCGTCTCTGGATGTTGTGGCGGGAAAGGCCAGGTTGCCCGTGTCTTCGTAAATGCCGGCCAGAAAAAGAGTGGCCTGAATCGGGGAAATTTCGATGCCTTCTGCCTCAAACCGCTCCACGAACAGGGTGGTGCAGGCGCCCACCGGCTCCTGTACCGCCTGGCTGGCGGCAATATCGGAAGGCACGCCGTGATGGTCCCACACATGAATGTCGATATTCGGCCTTTTTTCAAGAACGCTCAGCCGGTCCAGCCGCTTCCACTGGTTGGTGTCCGTCACCACCAGCCGGGTCACCGCGTCCAGGTCCACATCCTTGTAGGAGTGAATGGCAAACACATCCTTGTGAATGGACAGAAAAGCCGAGACGTTGGTATTGACCCGTGTGGGCAGCACCAGCAGGGCGTCCGGGTAATAGAGGCCGGCGGCCACCAGGGAGGCCAGCGCGTCAAAATCGGTGGTATTATGAGTGGTAACCACTTGCATGGGGATTTCCTTCCCGGATATCACCGCGGAGAAACGGTTGGTGGTGCCCCCGGCAAGAATCGAACTTGCGGCACATGGATTAGGAATCCATTGCTCTATCCACTGAGCTACGGGGGCGCGGACAACGGTATCAACGCTTCTGCTTCCTACCAGAAAAGCCGGTCAATATCAACCAGGAAACGCGGGCTGGAAAACACCGGGACGGGGCCTTCCGACGGGCGCAACGGCATTCGGAAGATACGTTTTTTGTGCCCTGGCGGAAGATGCCGTAAAATAAAAAAGCTTGTCAACCAAGCCGGTTATGGCCTATAGTGATTAGAATAAAAAATGCACCGGGCCTGTTTGTGTCTACCTGATTTGCGCTTTTCCCTGTTCTGGCCGCCCGCAACTGTTCCGGCCCTTATCATACACCTCCTTGGGATACACATATGGACCAGATTCCCGGTTATACCCTGTCTGAAAAAATCGATGAGACACGGACGTCCACGGTCTACCGGGGCAGGAAAGCCGGAGATGACACCGGCCAAACCGTGATCGTCAAAGTGCTCAACACCGAGAGCCCCACCCCATCGGAAGTGGCCCGTTTCCGGCGGGAGTATGAGATGATCCGGGCCATGGAAGATGACTCGGTGGTCCGGGTGCTTGACATGGTGGAACATCACGGCCGGGTGGCCCTGGTGGTGGAGGATTTTGAGGGTGTATCCTTAAAAAAGCTGGCCGCCAGACAGGTGTTTTCCCTGGAACTGTTTCTGACCACCGGCATTCAGGTGGCCGAGGCCCTGGGAAAACTGCACGGCAAAAAGATCGTTCACCGGGACATCAAGCCCCACAATATTCTTCTCAACATAAAAACAAAACAGACCAAGCTCACCGATTTCGGTATTTCATCCGCGTTGACCCATGAGGAGCCGGACACCGGAGAGGAAGCAGCCATTGACGGCACCTTTGCCTACATGGCGCCCGAACAGACCGGCCGCATGAACCGGCCGGTGGGGTATCACACGGACCTCTATGCCTTGGGGGTCACGTTTTACGAACTGCTCACCCAGCGGCTTCCCTTTGACGACATCAGTGATCCCCTGGAGCTGTTTCATGCGCATATGGCCCGGCGCCCGGTACCGCCGGTGGAGCTCAACGCCGCCATTCCGCCGGTGGTGTCGGACATCGTGATGAAGCTGATGGCCAAAGAGGCCGAGGACCGGTACCAGAGCAGCTACGGCCTGGCCCATGACCTGAAAAAATGTCTGGAATCCCTGCGTGCCAACGGGCGGGTGGAACGGTTCGACATCGCCGTCAGGGACATGTCGGTGGAGTTTGTTATTCCCCGGAAACTGGTGGGCCGGGAAGTGGAAGCCGACCGGCTGGTGGCCCTGTTCCGCCGGGTGGAGCAGGGGACCTGCCGCCTGGCCGTGATATCCGGTGACACGGGAACGGGCAAGACCTTTCTGGCCGGCCATGTATGCCGGGAGGCAGTGTCGCGCAAGGGGTTTCTCTGTACCGGGCGATTTGAAACGCTTCGGGCATCGGTCCCCTACAGCGGTTTTGACGAGGCCTTTCGGGGACTGATCAAGCAGATTCTGTCCCAGTCCGCGGACCGCATCGCGGCCTGGCGGGAAAACCTGCTGACGTCCCTGGGCGCCAACGCCCAGTTGATGATCAATATTCTTCCCGAGCTGGAGCTGCTCATCGGCCCTCAGCCCGCGCCGCCCGAGCTGGCCGGCGTGGAAGAGGCCCGGCACCGGCTCAACTATGCGTTCAAGCAGTTTGTGCGGGTGTTTGCCAGGGAGAGTCATCCGCTGACGATCTTTCTGGACGACCTGCACGCCGCCGATCCGGAAAGCCTTTCTTTGCTGAGCCACCTGGCCGGAGAGTCCGACATGGGGGCACTGTTTATCATTGTCGCGTACCGAAGCGACGCACCCGACCGGGGCCCGGTGGAATCGATCCTGGAAAAGACGGAAGCCAAGGGCGTGCCGGTGGAGCGGGTGCATCTGGAATCGTTTACCCCGCAGCAGCTCAATGAGTTTATCGCCCTTTTCTTAAGGTGCGGCGGGATGCAGGCCGAGCCCCTGACCGGCTTGGTATACAAAAAAACCAACGGCGTTCCTTTTTTCGTCAACCAGTTTTTAAAGACCATTTATGATCAGGGCCTGCTGTCGCTGGATGTGGAAAGGGGGTGGCACTGGAAGGCCGCCGACATCGACCGGCTTCAGATCACCGACAATGTGATCGAGCTGATGGTCGGCAAGATCTCCGCCCTGGATCCCGGTGCCCGGGAAACACTGCTGGCCTGCGCCTGCATGGGAAGCCGGTTCGAGCTGGATATGGCCGCGGCTTTTCTGGGGCGGTCCATTGACGAGGTGGTGGCCGACCTGTCCGAGGCCGTGGCCGCGGACCTGGTCCGGCCCGAAGGCAACCGTTATCACTTCCAGCATGACAAGATCCGGGAGGCGGCTTACTCCCTGTTGCCGGAAAAAGAACGCCCCGGCCTTCATCTGCGCATCGGCGAGTTGCTGCTCGATACCACAGGCGATCAGGAGCTGGAGGAAAACCTTTTTCAGATCGTTTACCAGTTTAATTGCGCTCTGTCGGCCCTTGTCGACCCGGACCGTCGCATGGAAGCGGCCCGCCTCAACATGCGCGCCGGGGAGAAGGCCAGGGCCGCCTCCGCCTATACGGCGGCGGCCGGCTATTTTTCAACCGCCGCGTCCCTGCTGCCGGAGAACCGGTGGGCGACCCTGCATGACCTGTCCTGGTCCCTGATGCGGCAGCTGGGGGAGAGCCTGTTCCTCACCGGTGATCCGGAGGGGGCGAGCCGTATTTTTGATGAAATGCTGGCCCACACCACCGACCCCATTGACCGGGCCGAGGTGGACCGGCAGATCGTGATGCTTTACACCGCGGTGGACAAGCCGGACAAGGCCATAGAGATCGGGCTGGCGGCCCTGGTCCGCCTGGGGGTCCGGCTCTCCCCGCATGCGGGCAAGTTTCGCGTGCTGCGGGAACTGGTTCGTTTTCGGCTCACCCAGGGATTCATGCCGGTGGAGGCGGTCTCTAATCTTCCGGTGATGACCGACCGAAAGCAGCGGGCCATCGCAGCCCTGCTTACCGCCGTGGGTGTGCCCGCCTATTACGCCAACCCCAACCTGTTCGCCGCGTGCATCATCATGGGATGCCGCATGGGGATAAAGTACGGCCTGCCCGAATTTGTGGCCTTCGGCCTGATTCCCCTTGGCCTGATCTTCGGCTCCAAGCTGGGATTTCTCCAGTACGGGTATCGTGTGGGCAAGGTCGGCCTGAAGACCATCAACCGGTTCAACGACACCCCCTCTTTTTGCAAGTCCTATTTTGTGTACGCCTATTTCATTCTGCCCTGGTGCGAACATGTGAAAAACACCATGCACTACCTGTCGCTGGCCATCCGCCACGGCATGGAAACCGGGGATGTGATTTTTACCGGCCACAGCATCAACGTGTCCGCGGCCTACTCGATGTTCGCCGGGCTTCCCTTAGACAACGTGTTCGAGGCCCACCTCTCCCACAAGGCATTCCTGGAGCGGCTTGATTCGCCCTTTGTGCTGAACAACTACATGGACACCTACGAGATTTTTCTCCAGCTCACCGGGACCGAAAAGAGCACAAAGGAGAACCTTCAGACCCAGTGGAACGACCGGGAGGCCCGGCTTCGCGCTATTGAGGACGAGAACCTTCAGCTGGGCGTTTTCATCCATTATGCCAAGCGCTGTATGATCATGTTTCTCTTCGGCAACTATCAGCAGTGTTTTGACACCGCCGCCAAGGCCGGCCCTCTGGAAGCGTATGCCATGGGCACGCTGTACGTGGCCCAGGTCTGTTTTTACTGGTGTCTTTCTGCCGCAAAGCTGTACGATGAAGCCTCTCCGGCAGACAAAAAGGAAAACGCAAAGGTGATGAAACGGTGCATTGCCCGGTACCGGGAATGGGAAAAAAGCTGCCCGGAAAATTTTACTCACATGGCCTGCCTGATGCGGGCCGAGCAGGCAAGGTGCGTGGGAGACGCCGGCCAGGCCACGACCCTGTACCACCAGGCCATGGTCGATGCCCGAAAACACGGTTTTTTGCAGAACCAGGCCCTGGCCGCGGAACTGGCCGCGGATTTCCATTTTGCCAGGGGATACGACGAGTTCGGCAGGGCCTGTGCGGCCGAGGCCCGGGGTGCCTACGCACGATGGGGGGCCGCGGCCAAGGTGCGGCAGATAGAACAACGGTACAGCTCGTCCGGGCCCCTGCTGGTGGCCAGAAGTTCCACCGGCGGCACTTCCAGCACCATGACCGCCGCGGCCATTGACCTTTCCGCCCTTCGCAAGGCGTTGAAGGCCATTGCCGAGGAGCGGATTCATACAAAAATGGTGGATCGCATTATTCGCGCGGCTGTCGAGTTTGCCGGGGCACAGAAGGGGCTGCTGATTTTTCGCAAGGAGGCACGGGAAGAAGAAGAGGTCCAGATGGCCCTGTTTGTGGAGGCCGAATGGTCCGTTGGCTCCCGGGACGTTGATATCATGCAATCCACGCCGGTGGAACAGAAAGCGACCCTCTCCCACACCGTGGTCAATTACGTGGCCCGGACCCGGGAGAGCATGGTGGTCCACAATGCCCAGGAGCCCCAGGATGTTCTGCCCATGCTTCATTCAGAGGACTATATTCAGGCCAACGACGTCAAGTCCATTCTCTGCATGCCCATCACCGTAACCATCGACGAGGGGGCCGCCCTGATCGGGCTTCTCTATTTTGAAAACAACCTGACCCGCAACGCCTTTACCCGGGACCGGATCGAGACCCTGGAGATCATCTCCCTGGCCGCCGCCGGCCGGCTGGAGCTTTCCAGAAAAGCGGTCACCGACGGGCTTACCGGTCTGTACAATCATGATTATTTTCAGAACATGCTGCAGCAGGAGCTGCTGCTGGCCAAGCGCAAGGGCCGGGAGCTTTCCATGATCATGATCGACATCGACCACTTCAAGCGGTTCAATGACACCTGGGGGCACCAGGCCGGCGACCTGGTGCTGCGGGAGGTGGCTGCTGAAATTCGGGAGAGCTGCAGAAGTTCCGACGTGGTGGCCCGGTACGGCGGCGAAGAGATGGCCCTGCTGCTTCATGAGACCGGGCCGGAGGCCGCTTTTGCCCTGGCAGAAAAGATCCGTCGTCGCATCGATTCGCTCCGGGTGGAACACGCCCCCGGCGAATATCTTCAGGTGACCATCAGCCTGGGCGTGGCCGGCTTCCCCATTCATGCCAAAAACAAAAAATCCCTTGTTAAAAAAGCCGATGATGCCTTATATTCTTCAAAAGCCGGCGGGCGTAACAAGGTGAGCCTTGCCGTCTGACCCGCCGGTCACCTGCCCGAATGTTCATCGAAAAAGGAGGCGTTTTCATGATCGATCTTTTTAAAAAAGCCATGTTCGCCGGCATCGGCCTGGCATTGAAAACCAAGGAAGAGGTGGAGGAGTTCGCCGCCGACCTTGTGCAGCGGGCCGAGCTGTCGGAAAACGAGGGTAAGAAGTTTGTCAACGACTTTATGAAGCGATACGACGAGTCCAAAGAGAAGCTTGAGGAAAAAGTGGAGCGCACCGTCCGGGACCTGCTGGCCAAGGCCAATTTCGTGACCCGGGAGGAGATGACCGAGGTCAAAGACGAGATCAAACACATGCGCAAAACCCTTGCCATTGAAGATTCCTCTGCCGCCGCCGATGACGACCGGTAACTGTTGATGCTCAGCATACGCAAAATCGGCATTATCGGCAGGACCTACCGCCACCTGAACCGGTATCGTCAGATACTGACCATCTTTTTCAAGTACGGGTTCGGCGAGTTTGTCGAGCTGTTGAAAATTGAGCAGTACCTTGAAATCGGCATGCAGATGATTTCAAGGCAACACCGGGAGCAGACCGAGCGGCTATCCCGGGCCGAACGGGTCCGCATGGCCTTTGAGGAGCTGGGCTCCACCTTTATCAAGCTGGGCCAGGTCATGTCCACCCAGCCCGGCCTGATTCCCATCGATCTGGTAAACGAACTGACCAAGCTTCAGGACAGTGTTCCTGCTTCCCCCTTTGATCCCATTTCCGACGTGTTGCGTGAGGACCTGGGCAGGCCCGTGAACGCGGTGTTCGCCTCCATCGACAAAACTCCTATTGCTTCCGCCTCCATTGCCCAAGTCTATTCCGCGGTTTTGCTGACCGGGGAGCGGGTGGCGGTCAAGGTGCGGCGGCCGGGCATCAAGAAGACCGTGGAAGCCGACCTGGAGATCATGATGTACCTGGCCGGCCTGATGGAGCGCAACATTGAGGAGTTTGCCCCGCACCGGCCGGTCCAGATCGTGGAGGAGTTTGCCCGGGCCCTGGAGCGGGAACTGGATTTTACCATCGAAGCCACCAACATCGAGCGGTTCAAACGGCAGTTTTCCGGTGACGAGACCATCCATGTGCCCCGGGTGTTCCGGGAGTACACCACCGGCCGGGTCCTGGTGATGGAGTATATCGACGGCATCAAGATATCCCATGTGGCCCGGCTGGAGGCCGAAGGATACGACAAGAAGCTTCTCACGAAACGGGGCACGGATGTCACTTTAAAACAGGTCTTCAACCACGGCTTTTTTCATGCCGACCCCCATCCGGGCAATATCTTTGTTCTGCCCGGCAACGTGATCTGCCCCCTGGATTTCGGCCTGGTGGGCAACGTGGCCTTAAAACACCGGGAGATGTTTGTCGACCTGCTGGACGCACTGGTGCACCAGAACATTTCCGACACCACCGACGTGCTGCTCAAACTGGCCATCTGGGACGACGAGCCCAACCGGCTGGCCCTGGAAAGGGACGTGGCCGAGTTCATCGGTCAGCACCTGTACAAGCCGTTAAAGGAGATGGACCTGGGCAGCCTGCTCCACCACCTGCTGGAGATGCTCACCCGTCACCGGCTGCGCATTCCGCCCAACGTGTTTTTGATGATCAAGGCCATTGCCACGGTGGAGGGCATCGCCCGCCGGCTGGATCCTGATTTTGATATCATCACCCATGCCACGCCTTTTCTGCGGCGGGTGAAGCTGGCCCGGTTTTCACCCTTTCGCATCGCCTCGGCCGCCACCAGAACCGCCACCGACCTGGGCCGGTTTGCACGCCAGTTCCCCGGCGAGCTGCTGGATATCACCCGGATGATAAAGGGAGAAAAGATCGCTTTCCAGATGGAGATCCGGGGGCTCAAGACGCTTTTGTCCACCATGGACCAGGTGAGCAACCGCCTCTCTTTTTCCATTATCATCGGTGCCCTGCTCATCGGCTCGGCCATGATTATCGCCACCCGGATTCCGCCCCTGGTGTTCGGCATGTCGCTTTTGGGCATCATCGGGTTTGCCGGCGCCGCCATCATGGGCGTGTGGCTGCTGATCGCCATCTTGCGAAAGGGCCGGCTATGAAGGCAATGGGCTTGACATGCCCGGAAATATTGCCTAAAGTCTTATGGAACAAGCGGGTTACAGGGCACGGCCGCCGGCCGGCTTTTTACATTTTCATACAAGGAGTCAACCATGCTTCCTGAGAGAATAAAACGGGCGAGTGTTCGCACCAAGCTGCTGCTGCTGGTGATTCCGGTCACCGTGATCATGCTGGGGCTCATGTTTTCCATGAGCAGCTCCGCCGGCGCCTTCTGGGCACTGGGCGGCATCATGATCATTCTAAACAGCGTGATCATCTGGTTCGTGACAGGCAGCCTGCTGGGGCCGGTCTACGAGATCATCGAGATCTGCAGGAACATGTCGGTGGACATCTTTGAAGCCAGAAGCGACCTCACCGCCCGTGTCCGGGAAATCAATCGCAGCCTGACGGACTATCCCCACGATGAAAAGGGCCAGGTGGCCAAGTGGTTCAACAAGTTCATGAAAAAGATTCAGATTATCATGACCGTGGTCCGGGATAAATCGGTGGTGGTGAACGATTCAGCCGGCGGCCTGCTGGTCCTGACCGAATCCATGCAGAAGACCGTTGAAAAGAACCGCAACCGCACCAATGCCGTGGCCGGCGCCGCCGAAGAGATGAACGCCAACATGGAGTCCGTGGCCATGGCCATGGAGCAGGCTTCGTCCAACATCAAGATGGTGGCCACCTCTACGGAGGAGATGACCGCCACCATCGCCGAGGTGGCCCGCAACTCCGAGAATGCCAGCACCATGACCGAGGGAGCCGTGGCCCAGGCCCAGAAGGCGTCGGACCAGGTCGAAGAGCTGGGCAGGGCGGCCCGGGAGATCGGCGAGGTGCTGGAGACCATTGCCGAGATTTCCGACCAGACCAACCTGCTGGCCTTGAATGCCACCATTGAGGCGGCCCGGGCCGGCGAATACGGCAAGGGGTTTGCCGTGGTGGCCAATGAGATCAAGGAGCTGGCCTCGGCCACCTCCGAGGCCACCATGGAGATCAAGAGCAAGATCGAGGGCATTCAGAACTCCACGGCCGGCACCATCAAGGAGATCAGCCAGATCACCAAGATCATTAACGACGTCAACGAGGTGGTGGCCACCATTGCCACGGCCGTGGAACAGCAGACCACCACCACCCGGGAGATCGCCAACAACGTGGCCCGCGCCTCCACCGGCATCGGCGAGGTCAACGAGAACGTGGCCCAGTCCTCCATGGTGGCCGCCGAGATCGCCAAGGACATTCTGGCCATCGACCAGTCGGCCAGCGAGATCGCGGACAAGACCCAGGAGGTCAACACCGGCACGGTCCGCATGCGCGAAGTGACCACCGAGACCGCGGACATGACCTCCCGGTTCATCATCGATCAGCAGGCCGAAGAAGAGATGGTGTAGGTCGCAAGCGTTGCTCTCCGGGCGATCCCGCCTGGCCGGGCCTTGTTTTTTTTGTCCAAATCAACTCGTGCAATACGCGGGGCAGGCGGTGATCGCCATACACGTCTCTTGCGCCACGAGCTTTCCCTGCCTTGACGAGCCCTGCGGTTTTGTATTACCTTAACATCATGTCATGAATTTTTGAATATCACATATGCGGGCTCCGGCTCGTTGCCGGCACCGGTCCGTTTCTTCTTTTCAACCCATGCAGTGCGGACACCTTTCGTGGATGAACCCAGGGCATGGCGGCCCGCTTTTTTTTCTGCGTGCCGGCGTCCGATACCAGCGACAACGGAGTGACCCATGGTGGTGGCTATCGGCGAGGTGTTGTTTGACGTTTTCCCCGCGGACAAGCGGATCGGCGGAGCCCCCTTTAATTTTGCCGTTCACCTGGCAAACATGGGGTTTCCCGTTCACTTTGTCACCCGGGTGGGAAAGGATGCCAACGGCAAGGCGATCCTGGACCTGATGCACCGGTTCGGGCTTTCCCGGGAGAACGTTCAGGTCGATCCCGGGCATGCCACCGGTCGGGTCATGGTCCATCCCGGGGCGGACGGGGGCCACCGGTTTGATATTGTTGCGCCGGCAGCCTACGACTATCTGGCGTGTACCGACCCGGTCATAGAGCTGATGCGCACCCCGCCGGACCTGGTCTATTTCGGTACCCTGGCCCAGCGGTCTGAGCAGAGCCGGCGGGCCATGCGGGAGATGTTTCAGGCGGCCCCGACGGAAACCCGGTTTTTCTGCGATATCAACCTTCGGCCCGGCGGCTATGACCGCGGAATTGTCGATGGCGCTCTGCAACAGGCCGATCTGCTGAAGCTGAACGACGCGGAGCTGGCCGTCATCGGAGAGATGTTTGATATTCAAGGAGATACGGAAACCATGGTTCGTCGCCTGATGGAAGCCCGCGGGCTGGTGCTGGTGGCGCTGACCCTGGGCAGCCGGGGCGGCCGGTTGTTCACCCTTGACGATCAGGCCCGCGTCGACCTGCCGTCCCGGTCCGCCGGCCCGCCGGTGGTGGACACCGTGGGTGCAGGCGATGCCTTTGCCGCGGTGACGGCCGCCGGATACCTGCAGAACCGTCATCTGTCAAGCATCCTGGAGGCGGCCACCGACTTTGCCGGCCGCATTTGCGGCATTCAGGGCGCGGTGCCCGATTCAGCCGAGTTCTACCGGCAGGGCCCCATGCTCGAATTTTTTTACAAAGAGACCGGAGAAAGCCAATGACAAAACGGGGCCTTTATATCCAGATGTTCAGCATTCACGGCCTGGTGCGGCACCGTAACATGGAGATGGGCCGGGACGCCGATACCGGGGGCCAGGTGCTGTACGTGGTGGAACTGGCACGCCACCTGAGCCGGCACAAGGACGTGGAACGGGTGGATCTGATGACCCGGCGCGTCAAGGACAAGGCGGTTTCCCCCGACTATGCCGAACCGGAGGTTCAGGTCAACGATAAGTTCCGCATCGTTCGCATTCCCTGCGGCGGCGGCCGATACCTTCGCAAGGAGCTGCTGTGGCCCCATTTGGACGAGTACGTGGACAAGACCATTCAGTTCATCCGGTCACAGGACCGGGTGCCGGACATTGTTCACGGTCATTATGCCGACGCCGGGTACGTGGCGTCCCAGCTGGCTCAGCTGTTTGACATCGGGTTTGTGTTCACCGGCCACTCCCTGGGCCGCCAGAAAAAGGAGCAGCTGCTCAAGGACGGCATGCGCGAGGCGGACATCATAAAAAAGTACCGCATCGACCACCGCATTCGCGTTGAGGAGGATGTGCTTAAGAGCTGCGACCTGGTGGTGGCCAGCACTCACCAGGAGGTGGAAAAGCAGTACGGCGCCTACACGGACCACCATCTGCCGGAACGGTTCTGCGTGATTCCGCCGGGCATCGACGTGGATCGTTTCTATCCCTATTATCACGATATCGCCGGGGACAATGAGCGCACCGAGGCGGCTCTGTTTGCCCGGGCCTCGGTGATTGAGGAGATGAACCGGTTTTTCATGCAGCCGGACAAGCCCCTGGTGCTGGCCCTGTCGCGGCCGGACAAGCGCAAGAACATATCCGGCCTGATTCAGGCCTTCGGCTCGGACCGGGAGCTTTCTTCCATGGCCAACCTGGCGGTGTTTGCCGGCATTCGAAAAGACATCACCCGAATGGGCGACAACGAGAAGGACGTGCTGACCATGATGCTGCTCTCCATGGACAAGTACGACCTGTACGGCAAGATGGCCATTCCCAAGCAGCACGATTTTGAACACGAGGTGCCCGAGCTTTATCGCATTGCCGCCGAGCGCAAGGGGGTGTTTGTCAACGTGGCCCTGACCGAACCCTTCGGCCTCACCCTGATCGAGGCCGCGGCCACCGGCCTGCCCCTTGTGGCCACAAAGGATGGCGGGCCCCGGGATATCATGGCCAACTGCGACTGTGGCCTGCTGGTGGACCCGCTGAACCCGGAGGAGATCAGCGGTGCCATCAAGACCCTTCTCACCCGGCCGGACACCTGGAAACGCTGTTCACGCAACGGGGTGATGAACGTGAGAAAACACTATACCTGGGAAAGCCACGTGGACCGGTATGTGAAAGCCCTGCGCCAGACCTTGAAAGAGACGGGGAAGCAGGGCATGGACGTGGCCCGGCCCTCCAACGCCATTGGCCGGCGCCTGCTGCGGCTGGACCGTTTTCTGATTACCGATATTGACAACACCCTGGCCGGAGAGGACAACAGCCGGCTGGACGAACTGGTTCGCATTCTCAAGGAGAACCGGAACCGCATGGGGTTCGGTGTGGCAACGGGTCGCACCGTTTCATCGGCCGTGTCCTTTCTCAAGGAACTGGGCGTGGCGCCCCCGGACATCGTGATCGCTTCCGTGGGGGCCGAACTCTATTACGGCCGGGAGCTTCAATTCTCCAACGGCTGGGCCACCCATATCGCCAAAGGCTGGAACCGGGAGAAGATCGTGGACCTGCTGGCCGACCTGCCGTTTCTGGAGTACCAGCGGGAAGAGACCCAGCGGGAGTTTAAGATCAGCTATAACATGGCCCCGGCAAAGGACCGTATTCCCCTGGTCCACGAGATTCTTTCCCGCAACAAGTGCCGGTATACGCTGATCTATTCCCATGAGAAATACCTGGACATTCTTCCCTTCCGGGCCTCAAAAGGCAAGGCGATCCGCTACCTGGCCTACAAGTGGCAGGTGCCCCTTTCCCATTTTCTGGTGTGCGGGGACTCGGGCAACGACGAGGAGATGCTTCGGGGCGACATTCATGGCGTGGTGGTGGGCAACTACAGCCCCGAACTTAAGCCGCTTCGGGGCCGCCGCAACGTCTATTTTGCCAAGGCCTCCTGCGCCGGCGGCATCATCGAGGGGCTGGAACATTATCGCTTTCTGGAAAGGGAGAGTGTTGAGAAAAGGGGATCTTCTCCAATTTAGTGGGTAAACAGGATTCAAGGATTCAAGGGGTCGAGGGGTCGAGGGGTCGAGGGTTCAAGGGGTTGTTATTGAAAAATTTATCAAGGCTCTGCACCTTTTTTGTTTCTCTTCCATGGTTATTACAAAGGAAGTTGCGCCTTGGTGAATAATATCCTGATTTGTATTAATAAACCGAACGTTCAGGTGTTTGTAAGGTCTTTGTTTATAGTATTTTACTTAATCACTTGAATCCTTGAACCCTTGGCCCCTTTCACAACCATCGACTGCACGAAAAAGGCATGTAAATCGTTTACTATCACTAATCTGGAGATGAACCGAAAAAGGAAAAAGACATGACCCTGAGAAACCGGATTCAGGTTATCAGTTACCCGGACAGCCTGGGAAAAAATCTTCAGGAGCTGCACTACGTGCTGCGTCGCTATTTTGCCGAAGCCGCCGCCGGCGTCCATCTGCTCCCTTTTTACCCGTCATCCGCGGACCGGGGGTTTGCGCCCCTTACCTATTACCAGGTAGACCCCGCCTTCGGCACCTGGCGTGATATTGAGCTGATTCAGGAGGACTTTGACATCACTATCGACTTCATGGTCAACCACATATCCCGCCAGTCCAAGTACGTGGCCGATTTCATTGAAAAGGGAGATAAATCCGAATATGCCGACATGTTTTTAAGCTTCAGCAAGCTGGCGCCCGACGGTGAAATCCGCAAGGCGGACCTGGACAAGGTCTATACGAGAAAGCCGTCGCCCCCCTATCAGGTGATTGAACGGCCTGACGGCTCCCGGGAGACCATCTGGTCCACGTTTGACTACGAGCAGATCGACGTGGATGTCCAGTCCCCGGTCACCCGGGAGCTGTTCCGGGACTTTTTGATTTTTCTTTCCCGCCGAAAGCCGGAATTCATTCGCATGGACGCCTTTGCCTACACCACCATTCGCCTGGGCACCAACTGCTTCTTCGTCGAACCGGAAGTGTGGGAATTGCTGGAGATGCTGGAGGGGTTTGTGTCGCCCTTCGGCGTGCAGCTGCTGCCCGAGGTCCACGAGCACTACTCCTACCAGTTGAAGCTGGCTGAAAAAGGCTACTGGGTCTATGATTTTGCCCTGCCCATGCTGGTGTTGCACACCCTTTATCATCACACCAACAAACGGCTGCTGCACTGGCTTCGCATCTGTCCCCGCCGGCAGTTCACCACCCTGGACACCCATGACGGCCTGGGCGTGGTGGACGTGGCAGACCTCATGAGCCCGGAGGAGATCGAGCGCACCGTGGACGGCCTGTATGAAAAGGGCTCCAACGTCAAGCGCATCTATTCCACCGCCGATTACCAGAACCTGGATATCTACCAGGTCAACTGCACCTACTATTCAGCGCTTGAGCGCAACGACGACTCCTACCTGGCGGCCCGGACCCTTCAGTTTTACACGCCGGGCATTCCCCATGTTTACTACGTGGGGCTGCTGGCCGGGGAAAATGATGTGGCCTTGGTGGAGGCGACCCGGAACGGCCGGGACATCAACCGGCACAATTACACCCTGGACGAGATCGCCGTGGCCGTGGAACGGGAGGTGGTGCAGCGGCTGATCCGGCTGATGCGGTTTCGCAGCAGTTATCCCGCCTTTGACGGCGAACTGATCATTGAGGAGACACCGGAAAACCGGGTGGCCCTCACGTGGAACATGCCCCCTTACACCACCACGGCCCGGGTGGACCTGGACGCCTACCGCACCGAGATTACCTTCTGGGATGCCGATACCCGGTCGGAAAAGTCTTTTGTGGTATGATCCCGGCCAGGACCTCCACGGCTCCTCTTTAACCCGGCCGGCGGTCCGGCATCGGAAGATGTATTGACCGGTGTGCCCCAAGTATATTAAGAATACCGGATAAACGATTTTCCATAAGGAACCGTACTCATGAATCGCAGCGTTACGATTTTTATTGTCCGGGCAGTGGTGGGCCTCGTGTTTGCCGTGCTGCTGACCCGGTTTTTCCATCCTGAGATGACCGGGGTTGCCACCGTGGGCCTGGCCGTTATTATGGTGGGCCTGGCCTACCTGTTTGACTATCTTCGCAAACGGAAGACCGGCGAATAAGGAGCACACGTGCGGCAGCTGATTCTGGGAACCGCCGGCCATATCGATCACGGCAAATCCAGCTTTGTCAAGGCTCTCACCGGCACCGATCCGGACCGGCTCAAGGAAGAGAAGGCCCGGGGCATCACCATTGAGCTGGGGTTTGCCTCCCTTACCCTTCCCGGGGGCCAGAAGGTGGGTATCGTGGATGTGCCCGGCCATGAAAAGTTCATCAAAAACATGGTGGCCGGGGCCTCGGGCATCGACATGGTGGCCATGGTGATCGCCGCCGACGAGGGGGTGATGCCTCAGACCCGCGAGCACATGGATATCTGTACCCTGCTGGGCATTGGCCACGGCCTTGTGGTGCTCACCAAGATCGACATGGTGGACGAAGAGATGCTGGAACTGGCCATGGCCGATGTGGCAGACTTTACGCAAAACACCTTCCTGGAGGGGGCCCCGGTGCTACCCGTTTCCGCCGTTACAGGGGAGGGCATTGCCGAGTTTCCCGCGATTCTGGAACGCCTGGCCGCCGATGTGCCGGACCGCAACCCCACCGACCTGCTGCGCATTCCCATTGACCGGGTTTTTTCCATGAAAGGATTCGGCACGGTGGTTACTGGCACCCTGGTGGCCGGCACCGTGAACGTGGGTGAAACCGTGGAGCTTTACCCTTTTGACGTCCGGACCCGGGTGCGGGGCCTTCAGGTGCACAACAGCAGCGTGGAGCGGGCCGATGCCGGCCTGCGCACCGCCATCAACCTGCAGGGCCTGGAAAAAACCGAGATCACCCGCGGCGGCGTGGTGGGCCGGCCCGGCCAGCTTTTGCCCACCTATATGCTGGATATCTATTTTCACGCGCTAAAGAGCAACGCAAGGCCCATCAAGCACCGGGCTCCGGTGCGGGTTCACTGTGGCACGGCCGAGGTGATGGGTCAGATAATCCTGCTGGACCGGGAGACCCTTGACCCCGGTCAGGACACCGTGGTTCAGCTTCGGTTAAACGAGCCGGTGGTGTGCGTCAAGGACGACCGGGTGGTGGTGCGCAGTTATTCGCCGGTACGTACCATCGGCGGTGGCCCGGTGTTAAACCCGGTGCCGGTCAAGCACCGGCGAAACGATTCATCCCTGGTGGCGGCCATCGCAAACCTGGCATCGGCCCCGCCCGAGACGGTCATCGCCTTTCACTGTGAGCAGGCCGGGTTTCGGGGCGTTTCGTTGCCCGCGCTTCGGGTCATGACCAACCTTCCGGACAAGGCCCTGACACGGGCCATGGATGGTTTGCTGTCGGGCCAGACCATTCTGCTGGTGGACCGGGAAAAACAGGTTTATGTTCACAAAACGCTTTTTGACAAAACCGCTTTTGAGATGCGGGCCATTCTCGAGGCGTTTCACCGGGACAACCCCCTGAAAAAAGGCATGCCCCGGCAGGACATCAAATCCAGGATCGCACGCCGGTCCGGGGACAAGCTGTTTGAGCGGGTGCTGGACCGCATGGTCAAAAAAAGGGAGGTGGTCCAGGATGGCGACACCGTGCACCTGGCCGGCCATGCCGTGGCCCTGGCCTCGGACCAGGGGAAAATCAGGGAAGACCTGCTGAACCTGCTGGCCCAAAGCGGCCTTACACCGCCCACCCTCAAGGAACTGCCCGGCGCCATCGGCACCCAGGATGCCGGCGCGGTTCGCGAAGTGCTTTACCTGCTGGTGCAGCAGAAAGACCTGGTAAGGGTCAAGGATGATCTTTATTTTAATAGCGCTGTTCTCGAACGCCTTGAATCTGAACTTGTTGATTTTTTAAATAAAAACGAAACAATCGACGCGCCCCGGTTCAAGGAGATGACCGGGGCCTCCCGCAAATACACCATTCCGTTGCTGGAATATTTTGACGCCAAAAAGGTGACCATTCGTGTGGGAGACACCCGCAAGCTGAGGCAATAACACGTAAATTCGTCCCGCCTTGCCCGCGTTTCAATTAGTCCTTAACATTTTATCGGCTTTTGTATATTGTGGGGGGGAAAACAAAACCGGGTTACGAAAAATGAAAAGGTCGCCCGGAAAAGCCGGGTTCTCAAGGAGAGATTGATTCATGAACGAAGAGAAATTCAGTGCCTACGCGGTTCCGCGGGTGGTTGCGGCCGTGGTGATCGTGGCGCTTGTGGTATGGGGAACATCTTTTGTCTTAAATTTTCTAAGCCCTGAAAGCGACGACCATGCAGTCGTTGACAGTCATGGCCCGGCTCCTGTTGTTGCGGCGGATGACGCCGGTCATGGAGAAACCAGCGCTGCCGTGACGGAACATGCGACTGACCCTGCCGCTGCCTCTCCTGCTGCCGTCGATACACATGTCCCGGTGGCTGCGGAAAAAGCCGATAAAAAACGCAAAACCGTGGTCACCACTACGCCGGCTCCTTATGCCCCGATGTCTGAACACGACAGCGCGGCCGGTGTGACCGGTTCAAAACCCAAGACCAAGGGGCTGGCTTTTGTCAATGCCATGATCAAACCCATGGAATACGAGCTCAGCGAACGGTTCATGGGGTGGCGGCCCAACGATATTGTTCAGCCTACCGACAACGTCAACAATTTTCAGCTGGGCGTTCTGGAAGTGACCCGTCGTACCGCGGTGATGCTGGCCGAACGGCTCTCCCGCACCGGTACCACCGATATTATGGACGAAAATCTGGAACGGGCCATGAACTGGTTCATGGTGGCCGCAGACAGCTACTGGCTTCCTTCCGCCGAAAACAAATACCAGGAGGGCGTTGAGGAAGTGCGGGCCTATGGCCGCAAGCTGACCAGGGGCGAAGCCAGGTTTTTCACCCGTTCGGACAACATCATCCCCCTGTTTAAAACCTATGCCGATGTGCTGGGCGGATGCGACGAGAACCTTGTCAAATCCCATGAAAAAGACGGCAGCCGGGTGAGCACCTTTGCCGCGGACGATTACTTCTATTATGCCAAGGGCGTGGCCAGCACCATGCTGGTGGTCCTGGAGGCAGTGGCCGAGGACTTTCATGAAACCCTTGAGACCAGGGGCAGCGCGGATACCCTTCACCACGCCATCGAGGCCTGCCATAACGCTTCCCAGCTGGAACCCCTGATTGTCCTGGAAAGTGACCTGGACGGTATTTTTGCCAATCACCGGGCCAACATGGCGGCCCATATCAGCCATGCCCGGTTCTACCTGGATGTGCTGGTCAACGCGCTGTCCACTTAGCCCGAATATTTCATGAAATATCCGGGCGAACCGGTCCGGTTGTATATTGTCCGGGCCGGAAGTATAATGGCACAAGCAGTCAACATGAAAAATCATAACAAGGGAGGCGGCAGCATGGTAAAACGTTTATTGATGGTGGTTCTGTTGGTGGTTTGCATGGCATCAATCGCGTCAGCGGTAACGGTGGGAAAGGTGACCCTCCCGGATTCGATCACCGTGGCGGGTGAAAATCTGGTTTTAAACGGGGCCGGCATTCGGGAAAAGAAGGTGGTGCTGGTAAATGTGGATATTTACGCGGCCGGTCTTTATCTGAAAAGCAAGACCAGTGACGCCCAGGCCATCATGGACGCCGACGAGACCATGGCCTTGAAGATTCAGATTATCTCCGGCCTGATCACTTCCGAACGGTTTGTCGAGGCCGCGGTGGTGGGCTTTGAGGAAGCCACCGGCGGCAAAACCGCGCCCATTCAGAAGGAGATTGACATGTTCTTGTCGGTCTTTGCCGAGGAGATCAAGCCGGACGACGTGTTCGACATTCAGTACGTAAAGGGTGTAGGCACAAAGGTTTACAAGAACGGCAAGGCCGAGCCCGAGGTGGTGGTCGCCGGCATGCCCATCAAAAAGGCCCTGTTCGGCATCTGGCTGGCGCCGAGAACGGAAAAGGCCATGCAGAACCTGGGCAAAGACCTGCTGGGACTTCCCAGAAAGTAAGTTCGGTTGCTTTGCCTTCGGCTCGCAATGGCCTTTAAAACAGAACGGAAATTAAAACAAAGGCCCCGCATGCGAAAAGCATGCGGGGCCTTTTTGTTCTTCCCCGTGGTGTTTCCAATCCAGAAATGAGAATTTTTTCGCAAGGTCAAGGAAAACAAGGGCTGACGCGGAGGCGTACTGTTGTACGCCGCACAAGGAAGCCCGCAGTTTGACGCAGAGATTGCGGAAAAAGGCCATTTATGGATGGAAACTAGCTGACTTCCACCACCTCCAGGTCAAAGTACAGGTCTTTGCCGGCCAGGGGATGGTTGGCGTCCAGTGTAACCGTGTCATCCGTGGCCGCGACAATCTCCACCACAAGGACCTGTCCGTCCGGCTGCTGGGCCTGCAGGCGCTGGCCGACTTCGGTGCTGAGGTTTTCCGGAATCTGGTCCCGGCCCACCTCCATGACCAGCTCCTCGTGGTAGGCATAGGCCTGGTCGGCCGCTACTTTCGCAGCGGTCTTGGTTTCACCGGCTTTCATGCCGATCACCGCCGCCTCGAACCCGGGAATCATCTGTCCCTGACCGATGGTAAACTCCAGCGGTTCCCGGCCTTCCGACGAATCAAAAACCTCGCCGTTTTCCAGTTTCCCGGTATAGTGCACTTTTACGGTGTTGCCGTTCTGGGCCTGTGTCATTTTTCTTCCTTTGGTTTTGAGATTGCAATTGCCTCTTTAAGACAAGAAGATGATAAAAAAGACCAACTTCAGAAAAAAAGAGAGCGGGCTTGTAATGAATACTGCTGTTCCCATTTTTGACATTTCCGGCAAAGGGCTGTCAATGATAAAATTTTCGAGATGTCCTTTATTTTTCATCCTTAAAATCGAAATCGGGATCGCTATCGGTATCGAAATCGACCCCCAGACATCATCGTGTGCCATGGGTGCGTGTGAGCTTGCACGAGTCCACCCGTGATGACTATCGCCTGGCCTTGACATTATGGCTATTATCAATACAATGTACATATGAACCAGTTAATGTTTGAATGGGACGATCGGAAGAACAAGGCGAATGTTAAAAAGCACGGAGTCTCTTTCGAAGAAGCCCGTGTCGCTTTTTATGATGAGCATGCCATTCAATATCTTGACCCCGATCATTCGGAACAGGAAGAACGGTTTATTCTGCTCGGTATCAGTTATAAACTCAGGGTCCTTGTGGTCTGCCACTGCTTTCGAGAAAGCGATACGGTTGTCAGAATCATTTCCGCCAGAAAGGCCGACAGGGATGAAGAAAGCGAGTATTGGAGGAACAGGTCATGAAAGATCATTATGATTTTTCCAAAATGAAGGGGCGCAAGAACCCGTATTTAAAGTACCTGAAACAGCCGGTGACCATGCGCCTGGACAGGGACACGGTCCAGTATTTCAAGACCATGGCAGAGGAGACCGGAATTCCTTACCAGAGCCTGATCAATCTTTATCTTCGGGACTGTGCGGCGAACAACAGAAGACTGCATGCGGAGTGGCTGCCGTAGTTTGTATTTTTTACTATCCTGGTTTATCAGCGTACTTTTCTTGGTGGCAAGAAAAGTACCAAAAGAACCAGCCCTGCAGCTTGACCACGCCTCCGGCGTGGCTGCCCTCGCGCAAACCCTTTTTTCGGCGCGAAAATGAACTCGCCCCGCTTTCAGCGTGGCTCAAACAACATTTTCGCTTCTCCCGAAAAAACCGTTTGCGTTTGGCCGCGCTGCAACGGGCAGGGGTGGTCCTTTTATGCCCAATTGATTGAAGTCGAACTAGGTGGGAAGCGCGGTTACCGGTTGATCTGTCGGGCCGGGGAACATAATCCGAAGCTTTATTTTTAAAGTTCAAATCTATTGCCAGCCAAGGCCTTGGAAAAAGCCGACAGTTTTTCCCGGTCCCACACAAGCGAATGGTTAGACGCTGTTATTGTTTTTCCAAATTGCTGTTTCCGCAAAGGCGAACATAAGCAAAAGTACCACGAATAGCCAAACCATAAAGCGGCAGCATTAATGCATCTCGTATGGCTTGACTGCTACCCCAATTGAAAAAAAAGCCAATCAGGAAAAAAATAAATCCAGCGATTGCAGCTTCTCTCCGCATCTTGAGTAGTCCCCAAGAAATTGTGATGAATAAAACCGCATAGAGAAACGACCAACTTCGATAAGTGCTTGGGTGAAAAACACCTACAATTGCAATAATTGACCAGATAGCTGCACCAAAGAGAGATAAAACAAGAACAGGCATTCTGGCAAGTTTTGTTGCTTCTATCGTTTCCATAGGATACCAGAGAAATGCCTTGTATGAAGTTTTTTGTTTATTCATCGATTCTTTAATGGCGTCTAACGCCCTAGCATTCGCTCGTCTCGGGCGTTCCGGCGGCGCGTAGCGCCGCCGGAACGTAGGCGTCAGTGGGAGCGGCCGCTTTTTGGCCGCGATCCGCTGAAAGCCAAGGTTAGAGCTGCTATTATAGAAAGTTAGCAGTTAAAAAACAGGTTCTTGCTTTCTTCTGGACACAAGCGGTTCCGGTAGTCCACCCTTGGTACAAAGTGCGACCACATTTCTTTCATCCTCAGTTGTTATTTCAGGATGAATGATTATGGCTTTGATTAATTCCTTTAGATCAATTTGTGGAGCATAAACCATAAAATCTTTACAATTTTCTTTCTCAAAATGGTTTTGCATAAAATGTGTCTGCCATTCTCCATGAACAATGAACGAAGCCGCTACTGCACGAACTTCATTTTCATATCTGTAGTAAATATCTTTGTGCATTATGTGCTCAAAAAGATTCATTGAAGGTAAGCGTTCTGTGGCATAGTCTATGTATCTGACTAATCCCATTTCCACAGTGCTATGGAGGAGGCCTCTCAGAGTTTTAAATGTAGTTTTCACTGCTACTGCATTTGCACTTTTTGTATAGCATTTCCACATCGCATAATTCTCGAATTCGTTAATATGCCAACAACTCACATAGTAATGGTTCCGAAATCTTTGTGCCATGTGGGATATTAGATTGCGATTATGTTTAATGATTTTTTTTTGCTCAGCGGACTTAGCATTTTTCGTTTTTCTCAGCCACCATTGGATATCACCTGTAGGGGTTGTTCCTTCAAATGGATCCCCAAGACGATCAGCGCATGGTATGAAGAGGCGTTCATGTTTTACAAGCCATTCGAATTTGTCGAAGTCCATATAGCGCCAAAGAGATATGGTTTTGTCCTTTGGTTGTGGGAATGCTGGATGAACGTATGATTCTTCCTTTTCCTTCACTTTATTTATACCAATCGTATTTTATTGTCTTTGCTCTAAACGTCCATGGTGTAGGGCCGTAAGGGGAACGGGCCACCCGCAAAAACTCGTTAATAAAATACTGTGGTAAGAGCCAAAGCCGGACGCCCCTTGCGGTCCCTTACCAACGTGTTGTTCTGCGCTCTCATATTACCCAAGATCCAAACCCGAGAAGCATTGTTGCCAGATAGAGAAATACTACGCTCATCCAAAATCGAATTGGTTCCGTTGACACACAGATTGTTGCGGTGTTTGAAGAAGAAACACCACTAAAAATTGTTCCATGAGCGCCAAAAAGAAAACCGGTCGCAATGATCGTTGGTAGAAGGGGAATAGCGGTCCCTCGAACGACTATAGCCCAAGCGCAATTGCAAACCAAAAGAAGTAAAGGAACTGCTAAAGCGAGAAGCGCCCGACCTTGGAAAAATTTTCGTGACCAAGGTGGCGGCAAAAACGTTGGCCGCTCTGACATCGGCATCGACTTCAATTTATCATGTAGGTCATTATTTATCATTTTCATTAGCAGAACATAGATTATGTGTCGTGACGTAAAACGCCCCTTTTCCTCGTTCCCGCCGAATAGTAAGATTTATCTAATTGAAATGTCAATAAAAAATAATGATATTGATAATACGCCATGACGTATAATCAATAGGCGGCAGGTTTTCGCCCCTGACAGTTTCAGGGTTAGGGGAAAAACAGACTGGGCTGACGCAGTCGCCTGCCGAGTCGATTTGGGTGCAGATGCAAGGCGCGGGACATCCGGCAGGAAAGACGGATTGGCCCCGTCGGAACATCAACGGCAACCTCACGCCCATTGCAGCGCAGCCGAGGGAGAAGAATTTTTCGGGAAAAGCGGGCAGGCTGTTTGAATCCCGCGAAGCGGGATGAGTTCCTGTCCGCGCCGAAAAATTATTGGAGCGAGGGAAGCCGAAGGCCAAGCTGCGGGGCGCGGTTCTTTTGGTACTTTTCTTGCCGCCAAGAAAAGTACACGGATAAGCAGGAAGGGGTTCCGGTCAATTTTATTCTGGTCACGCCGGGTAATGACCCACAGTGCGTTCAAGATTGCTTCGCTTCGCTCGCAATGACCCTTTGCGTCTGGCCCGTGGCAACCGGTGGATCGATTTCGATCCCGATCCCGATCCCGATTCGGATGTCAGATGAAAGGCGACAGCCCCAAGTATACTCCAAACCCCACCATGAAAAGGCCGCAGCAGGTCAGCATGCCGGCATAAACTTTTGGGTTGAGCTTTTGAACCCCCCAGAAGGCGAGGGTGGAGACCACCAGGTACCAGGCCAGGTCCCCGGCCTCGTGGCCCAGGAAAAAGGCGGCAAACCCGGCCGGGTTGGCAAAGGAGATTTCAAATTCGGTCATGAAGGCAAGCCCGATGGTGGCCCACCAGACCCACCAGTAGGGGTTGGCCATGGAGACCAGTGCCCCGCCGGACACCGGGTTTTTCAACAGCCGCCGGCGCAGGGGGGTCTTTGCTTCAAGCGCGGGCGCGACTTCCTTTGCTTTGCCGTTCAGGGCCCCGGGCAGGCGGCGGCGATAAATGTCGCGAATCACGGAGATGCCGAACCATACCAGCATGGTGCCGCCGGCAACCCCGATGACCTTTACGGCCGGCGGGCTGTTGAGCACAAAGGAGAACCCGGCCATCAGCAGCACGATGATGGCCGCCTCAATGGCGGCATGGCCGGCAATGATCCAGAGCCCCATCAGGTAGCCCCGCTGCCGGCTTTGCGCGGACTGAATAATGGTGTAGGTCAGCAGAGGCCCGGGGGCCATGGCGCCGGTGAGGGCCACGGCAAAGGAGAGGGCCGCGATGGTGAGAAAGGAGGTCTCCATGACTGCCTTATCGAAATCGCTATCGGTATCGGGATCGGGGTCGGAATGATATCAATTCGATTTCGATCCCGATAGCGATCCCGATCCCGATATATTTGATATGTTCTCTTATCGGGTTATTAAAAGATTAAAACGTGTCGTTATGGGTGAACTCGGCAATCTCCCTGCGCTTGGGCGCGGACGAGGACTTGGCCGGATGGCCCATGGGCACCATGCAGACCACTTCATATCCTTCGGGCACGTTCAGAATGGCCCGGGTCTTGTCGTGGTCAAATAGCCCCACCACCACGCTGCCCAGGCCCATGGCGTGGCCGCACAGGCAGAGGTTCTGGCAGGCGATGCCGGAGTCAAACATGAACCAGTCGCCGAACTTGGTGGTGACCTGCCCCTTGTAGTAGCCCGAGCTTTGCAGCTTTGCGCACAGCACAAACACCGCCGGCGCCGCCACAATCGACTTCTGGGCCGGGTTGCCCTTGAACACGGCCTCGGCCAGTTGGTCTTTTATCGCCGGGTCCTTGACCACCACCACCTCCCAGCACTGGGTGTTGGCCCAGGAGGGGGACCACTTTATCGACTCCAGCAGGGTATTGACCATTTCATCGGAAATCGGTGTTGCTTCAAAATGGCGGATGCTGCGCCGGTTTTTGATAATGTCCATCAGTTGTTCCATTGGGTTCATGTCTCCTCCTAAGTCTAAATACTGATATGCCTCAGGCGTTTTTGAAAGTTGAACCGGATATTACACGAGCCTGCCTTTTTCGATATACTCTCCGTCTTCAGTATCCATGGTCCGGACAATGTTCCGGTTCATGCGGCGCTTCATCTCGCCGATGGTTTTGCGGTCCTTGTTGAACTTTCTGGCAAAGGCCATGGTTTCGTTCATCAGGTCGTCCTTGTGACAGGCCCTGGTGACGATGTGGTGTTTTTCGCACTCTTCGGCCGTCATCCGCAGGCCCAGGTACTGCATCTCATTCATTTTGTAAAGCGGAATGGCGGACTCGAGCAGCGCCAGCATGCCCGGCAGAAAGGGAATGCCCAGGTCCACCTCGGGAAAGCAGAAAAATCCCCGGTCGGACCGCATCACCCGAAAGTCAAAGGCGCAGGCCAGAATGGCGCCGCCGGCAAAGGCGTGGCCAGAAATGGCGGCAATGGTGATCATGGGGCAGGTGGCCACCCGCTTGAACATGTCGTTCTGCCGGTAGAGAAACTGTTTTACCGCGTCGGCTTTACCGGCCTGGATCAGGCCGGACAGCCAGTCCAGGTCGATGCCGTTGGAAAATATTTTCTCGTGGGAGGATGTAACCACAATGGTGCGGGCCTCGGTTTTGGTCTCGAGCTCGTCGAACACCGAGATAAAGGTGTCGACAAAGTCGAGGTTGAACCGGTTCTCGCCGGTGTTTAACGAAACAGTCGCCACTTCCTTGTCCAGTGTGTAAGAGATATCCGCCATTCCTGCTCCTTCGGTGTCTTGATGTTGATACCGGTGTGTCGAAGCTTTTTCCTACCATGAAGGCGGACAGCGGTCAACAAGGACGGTCTCTCCCGGCCGGTGCCATGCAACGTAAAAGCCCGCTGCCATGCCGAAGCATGACAGCGGGCTTTTAATGTTTGTCGTCAGGCCCTTCCGGGCCGGGCGGTTAACCGCAGGAGCCGCTGCTGCACGAACCGCCGCAGCCGCCGCCTTTCTGAAGCTCAATGGCCGAGGAAATGGCGAAGCCGAACTGGTTGAAGTCAACCTTTACCGGCTGGGCCTTTTCCAGGAAAGCGGAGTCCATGATGAACTGCAGGTCATCCACCTTGTGAACCGTATCCGAATCTTTTGGCTCATCCAGAGCCATTGCAAAGGATGGGCCGCCTCACCCGCCTTCGTTTAAAAAGATCCGTATGGGTTTTACGTCCTTGCCCTTGAAGTAGTCCAGGATCTGCTCCTGGGCCGCAGGCGTGATTTCAATGCCACTCATGAGAAACCTCCTTCTGGCACCGGATTCCGATGCCGTAAAGCCGGTATGTTTCCGGCAGTTTGTCTGTTTTAACAGAGCTGTTGTTGTTGCCGTTTCCGTAACCTAATGACGGAACCGCTGTTTGTCAACTCTCTTTTTCCCACCACCACGGTTCCATAGGGTAACAATTAGGGTCAAAGGGCTGCCAGGCATTCCTGGTAGACCTTGACTGCGTCTGCGGAAAAAAGCGCGAAAATCACCTGTTCGATGGTCCGGTCGGTCTCAAGAAATGCGCATACCGTGTCCACCGCGATTCTGCAGGCCTCCTCCATGGGGTAGCCGTACACGCCGCAGCTGACGGCCGGAAAGGCGACCGATGCCAGGCCCTGGTCTTTTGCCAGTTTCAGGCTGTTGGCGTAGCAGCCGGCCAGGAGTTTTGCCACACCCGGGTTGGACCGGCTGTAGACCGGCCCTACGGTGTGGATCACAAATTTTGCCGGCAGCCGGTAGCCCCTGGTGATTTTGGCCTGGCCGGTATCGCATCCGCCCAGGGTTTTGCACTCGGCCAGCAGTTCGGGCCCGGCGGCCCGGTGAATGGCACCGTCCACGCCGCCCCCGCCCAGCAGGGTCTTATTGGCGGCATTGACAATGGCGTCTACCTCCAGGGTGGTGATATCCCCCTGCCACACTTTGAGTTTTGACACGATCTCTTTTTCCATAGTTTTAGAATTATAACAGAATATTGTAGTTATGGGAAGCACTTTCGGGGCGAGTGCCCCCACTCCACCGGACGCCCTTCCCGGTTGATGGACAGTTCCCATCCATTTTGTTTTCAATAAAGGCCCCAAAGCCAAAGCTGTGGCGACGCCGTAAAACCCCAACCCGGATATTTCACGAGTTAATTTGGTCGCAGATGCAAGGCGCAGGGCGCGAAGCTGTAGTCAATCTATCGCGAGCGGCCTGCAACACAGCAGATGCGGCCAAGGTGACTCGCCGAAGGGTGAAATTTTAGACATAAAAATTGGCGAAAAATGCCTCAACCCGCTCATGGCAGTTTGTGTTTTGCAAAACAGCCCGAATTTTATTTCAATATGCTGTTCTTGATATGAATATTCACCAATGTCGAAAAATTTCATGAAATGTCCGGGTTAAGTGAAAGGCGCGCAAGCCCAGAGGAATGAGGCGTACTGGTCGTACGCCGCAGTGACGAGGGGTGCAGCGCAACACAGAAATTGGGATTTTACGGCGTCGCCATATAGAATATAAACTGTTGACTAAAAAGGGCCTGTTATATACATTAACCTGATTCATAAAAAGAGGTGCGCACGCACCCTGAAACTCATCGAAAGCGTTAAAAAGTATAAATGTTACAGTTAATTAAAGGATTCAAGGATATTCTGCCCGGCGAGGCGGACCGGTGGCGTCGCATCGAGACCCTGGCGGCCGGCACATTTGGCGCCTTCGGTTTTGCCGAGATTCGGCCCCCGGTGATGGAACGCACCGAGCTGTTCAAGCGAAGCATCGGAGAAGATACCGATATTGTTGAAAAAGAGATGTACACCTTCGAGGACCGGGGCGGCGACCTGGTAACATTGCGGCCGGAAGCCACCGCATCGGTGGTGCGGGCCTATATTCAGCACAAGCTTTATGCCGATACACCGGTGGCCAAGCTCTACACCATCGGCCCCATGTTCCGGAGGGAACGGCCCCAGAAGGGCCGGTACCGGCAGTTTCACCAGATCAATGCCGAGGCCTTTGGCGTGGCTGCGCCCTACATGGACGCCCAGTTGATCTTCATGCTGATGACCCTGTTTGCAGACCTTCGCCTGACAGACACCCGGGTGCACATCAACTCCCTGGGGTGCGCCCAGTGCCGGCCGGCCTTCAAGCAGCGGCTGCTCTCTTTCCTGGAAGGCCGGAAGACCGACCTGTGCGAGGACTGTACCCGGCGCATCGATCGCAATCCGTTGCGGGTGCTGGACTGCAAGGTGGGCCGGTGCCGCCAGGTGGCGGCCGAGGCCCCGCAGATCACTGATTTTCTCTGTTCCGGCTGCGCGGCCCATTTTGGCGAGGTTACCGGCCTTCTGGCGGACCTGGGTGTGGGGTTTGACATCGACAAGCGCCTGGTAAGGGGACTGGACTACTACACCCGCACCACGTTTGAAGTGCAGACCGACCGGCTGGGCGCCCAGAGTGCCATTGCCGGCGGAGGCCGGTACGACGACCTGGTAAAGCTTCTGGGCGGGCCGGACCAGCCGGCCGTGGGCTTTGCCGTGGGCCTGGAGCGGCTGGTGGAGCTGGTGGCAATGGACGAAACCGTGTCTGGTGCCGTCCACCCCCGGCTTTTTATCGCGGCCCTGGGCGAGACTGCCCGGCGCAGTGCCTTCGGGTGGATGTGCGAGCTCAACCGCAGGGGCTTTGACGTTGAAATGAGCCTGGAGGAGCGGGGCCTGAAAAGCCAGATGAAAACCGCCGACAAGTGGAACGCCTCCCATGTGCTGATCATGGGCGACGCCGAAATGGAAACCGGCGCTCTGATTTTAAGAAACATGAAGACAAAGGCGCAGCAGGAGATTCCCCTGGGGGACGTGCCCGGCGCGCTGATAACGATGATGGACAACAGACAGGAGAACTAAAGCAAGTGGTTGACACCCTGGGAAATATGAGACGGACCCACACCTGCAACGAGCTTTCCGCGGCCTCCGCGGGAACCGAGGTGGTGCTGGCCGGCTGGGTACAGCGCCGCCGGGATCATGGCGGTGTTATTTTTGTAGATCTTCGGGACCGGGAGGGCATCACCCAGGTGGTGTTCAATCCGGACCGGGAGCCGGCGGTGCACGCCAAGGCCCACGACATCCGCAACGAGTACGTGATCTGCGTAAAGGGCAAGGTGGAAAACCGGCCCGACGACATGGTCAACCCCAAACTGGCCACCGGCGAGATCGAGGTGGCGGCCGGCGAGCTGGCCATTTTAAACACGGCCAAAACCCCGCCCTTCATGGTGGAGGACCGGATCGACGTGTCCGAATCGATCCGGCTCAAGCACCGGTTTGTGGACCTGCGCCGGCCGGCCATGCAGAAAAACCTTCTGGCCCGTCACCGGGCCGGCATGGCGGCCCGGGAGTTTCTCAACAGCCAGGGGTTTTTAGACATCGAGACCCCGTTTCTCACCCGCAACACGCCGGAAGGGGCCAGGGACTACCTGGTGCCCAGCCGGGTCAACCCCGGCGCCTTTTACGCCCTTCCCCAGTCTCCCCAGCTTTTCAAGCAGATGCTGATGGTGGCCGGGTTTGACCGGTATTACCAGATCGTCCGTTGCTTCCGGGACGAGGACCTGCGGGCCGACCGCCAGCCCGAATTCACCCAGATCGACCTGGAGATGTCGTTCGTGGGCGAGGAGGATGTGATGGCCATCGGCGAAGGGCTGGTCGCCAACGTGGTCCGTCAGGTCACCGGCGAATCCGTGGATTTGCCCTTTTCCCGCATGACCTATGACCAGGCCATGGCCGACTATGGTCTGGACAAGCCCGACCTGCGGTTTGACATGAAACTGGTGGACCTCACCGATATCGCGGCCGGGTGCGGGTTCCAGGTCTTTTCCGGCGCGGTGAAGAACGGTGGCATTGTCAAGGCCTTAAACGCCAAGGGGTGCGCCGATTTTACCCGCAAGGAGCTGGACGACTACACCGAGTTTGTGGCCATTTACAAGGCCAGGGGGCTGGCCTGGGTCAAGGTCAGGGAGGACGGGTGGCAGTCCCCCATTGCCAAGTTCTTTACCGACGAAGAGAAGGCGGCCATTGCCCGGCGCCTGAACATGGCGGTCGGGGACCTGGTCTTTTTCGGCGCCGATGCCGCGTCCGTGGTCAACGACAGCCTGGGCAACCTGAGAAACCGCATCGGCGAGCGGCTGGGGCTGGTGGACAAAAACAGGATGTGTTTTCTGTGGGTCACGGATTTCCCTTTTTTCGAGTATGACGAAACCGAAAAGCGCTACCAGGCCAAGCACCATCCTTTTACCGCGCCCCACGAGGCGGACATGGAGCATCTGCACACCGATCCCGAGGCGGTACGGTCCCGGGCCTATGACCTGGTGTTGAACGGTACCGAGATCGGCGGCGGCAGCATTCGTATTCACAACCGGCAGGTGCAGGAAAAGATGTTTGAGGCTCTGGGCATGGCACCGGCAGATTACACGGCCAAGTTCGGCTTTCTGCTCGACGCCCTGGATTCCGGTGCCCCGCCCCACGGCGGCATGGCCTTTGGATTCGACCGCCTGGTGATGCTCCTGTGCGGCGAGTCTTCCATTCGCGAGGTGATCGCGTTCCCCAAGACCCAGAAGGCGGCCTGCGCCCTGACCGATGCCCCGTCACCGGCGGATAAAAAACAGCTGGATGAACTGTTTATCAAGGTAACAGCGGATATAAACAAGGAGTGATAGATGAAGAAAGTAGTGATTGTTGAAGGCGTGCGCACCGCCATCGGCTCTTTCGGCGGTTCCCTCAAGAGCGTGCCCGTGGTGGACCTGGGCGCCGTGGTGATGCGGGGCGTCCTGAAAAAGGCGGGCCTGCGGCCCGTCACCAGCGACCTGATGTCCGAGGCGGCCCCGGACCGGCTCAGGGACCAGGGCCGTATCGAGTTGGAGAACAAGGCCTATGACTGGGAAGAAGGGGCCGTGCCGGTGGTGATCGACGAGGTGATCATGGGCAACGTGCTCCAGGCGGGCCAGGGCCAGAACACGGCCCGGCAGGCCATGATCCGGGCCGGCCTGCCCAAGGAGACCCCGGCCATGACCATCAACAAGATCTGCGGTTCCGGTCTCAAGGCCGTGGCCCTGGGCGCCTCGGCTATCATGACAGGCCAGGCCGACGTGGTGGTGGCCGGGGGCCAGGAGAACATGAGCATGGCGCCCATGGCGCTTCCCAAGGCCCGGTGGGGTCACCGCATGGAGCTTACCGGCGTGGGCGAGGTGTACGACCTGATGGTGTTTGACGGCCTGTACGAGATTTTTTACGGCTACCACATGGGTGTCACCGCCGAAAATATTGCCCGGCTTTACGACATCGGCCGGCAGGAGCAGGACGCGCTGGGCGTGCTGAGCCACAACCGGGCCAGAAAAGCCATCACCGATGGCATTTTCGCCCAGGAGATTGTGCCGGTGGTGATGTCCTCGCGCAAGGGGGACGTGGTGTTTGACACCGATGAGCGGCCCATGGATACCGACATGGCCAAAATGTCCGGCTTAAAGCCGGTGTTTGCCAAGGACGGCACCGTGACCGCGGGCAACGCGTCCGGCATCAACGATGCCGCCGCCGCCGTGATCCTGATGAGCGAGGAAAAGGCAAAGGAGCTGGGCCTGGATGCCTCGGTTTCCATCAAGGGGTTTGCCGCAGGCGGCCTGGACCCGGCCTACATGGGCCTGGGGCCGGTGCCGGCGGTGCGCAAGGTGCTGAAGAGCACGGGCATGACCATTGCCGACATGGAGATGATCGAGCTCAATGAGGCCTTTGCCTCCCAGGCCATCGGCTGCATGCGGGAGCTGGGCATTGACACGGAAAAGCCCAACGAACTGGGCTCCGGCATCTCCCTGGGCCATCCCATCGGCTGCACCGGTGCCCGCCAGACCGTGACGGCCCTGCATCACATGAAGCGAAAGGGTTACACCACGGGCCTGATTTCCATGTGCATCGGCGGCGGCATGGGCATGGCCATGGTGATTGAAAGAAAATAGTCAACAATAACAGCTTTATGAACAATTAAGGAGTAACGAAGATGAGTATTGCAAGACTGCTGGGAACAATGGTGGTGTTCGGCGTGCCGGCTATTATCGGCGGCGGTATCGTGTTTCACTTCATGGGGAATTACACGGCGGTGTTTACCTACGAGTTCATGCTGCTGCTGGCCGCCGGCGGGTTTATCGCCAGATAGCCCGGATAGTTCATGAAATATACGGGATAGGCCCCGTGCGGCGCAGGGAGTTGCAGTATACCGGTACCACGGCAATTGTTTTAAATAAGGTGACACACCAATGGAAGAGACCGCTGTTCGCCACGAAGAAATAAGCATCGAAAAAGAGATGCGCAAATCCTACCTGGATTACGCCATGAGCGTGATCATCGGCCGTGCCCTGCCCGATGTACGGGACGGGCTCAAGCCGGTGCATCGCCGCATCCTTTTTGCCATGCATGAACTGAAGAACGACTGGAACAAGCCCTACAAGAAATCGGCCCGCGTGGTCGGCGACGTGATCGGCAAGTATCACCCCCATGGCGACACCGCGGTATATGACGCCATCGTGCGCATGGCCCAGGATTTTTCCATGCGCTACATGCTGGTGGACGGCCAGGGCAACTTCGGCTCCGTGGACGGCGACTCGCCGGCGGCCATGCGATACACCGAGGTCCGCATGCAGAAGCTGGCCCACCTGATGTTGGAAGACATCGACAAGGAGACCGTGGACCTGGGTCTCAACTATGACGAGAGCCTTTCCGAGCCCCTGGTGCTGCCCTCCCGGCTGCCGACCCTTCTGATTAACGGATCTTCCGGTATTGCTGTTGGCATGGCCACCAACATCCCTCCCCACAACCTTTCCGAGGTGGCCGACGCCATCACGGCCCTGATCGACAATCCCGATATGTCCGTGGAAGCCCTGATGCAGTATGTGCCGGGGCCGGATTTTCCCACCAGCGGCATCATTCACGGCACCGACGGCATTGCCGAGGGTTATGCCACGGGCAGGGGCAAGATCCGGGTCCGTGGCCGGGTGTTCGTGGAAAAGGGAAAGGACGACCAGGACGAAACCATTGTGATCGATGAGCTGCCCTACCAGGTGAACAAGGCCCGGCTGATCGAAAAGGTCGCGGAACTGGTCAAGGACAAGGTCCTCGACGGCATCCGGTATGTGCGGGACGAGTCGGACAAGGAGGGCATGCGCATTGCCATCGGCCTGAAGCGAAACCAGTTTGCCGACGTGGTGATCAACCAGCTCTACAAGCACACCCAACTGGAAAACACCTTCGGCATCAACATGCTGGCCGTGGTGAACAACCGGCCCGAGCTGCTGACCTTAAAGGAAATCCTTGAGTATTTTATCCTTCACCGCAAGGAGATCATTGTCCGGCGGACCCGGTTCGATCTGAGAAAAGCCGAGGAGCGGGCCCATATCCTGGAAGGTCTGAAAATCGCCCTGGACAACCTGGACGAGGTGGTGGCCCTGATTCGCCGGTCCGCGTCTCCTGCCGAGGCCCGTGCCGGCCTGATGGAACAATTCGGCCTGACCCAGATTCAGGCCCAGGCCATCCTGGACATGCGCCTGCAGAAACTCACCGGCCTGGAGCGGGAAAAGATTCTTGAGGAGTACAAGGAGACCTTGAAGCAGATCGCCTGGTTCAACGAAATTCTGGGCAGCGAGCGCATCGTGCTGGACCTGGTGAAACAGGAGCTGGCCGATCTCAAGGCCGAATTCGGTGACGAGCGGCGCACCCAGATCATGGGCCAGAAAAAGGAGATTCTGCTGGAGGACATGATCGCCAGAGAGGAGATGGTGGTCACCGTATCCCGTGCCGGTTATATCAAGCGCAATCCCATCACCCTCTATCGCAAGCAGCACCGGGGCGGACGTGGGAAGACCGCCATGGGAACACGGGAGGACGATTTTGTGGACCGCCTGTTTGTGGCTTCCTCCCACGACACCTTCCTGTTTTTTACCAACCGGGGCCGGGTGTTCTGGCGCAAGGTGTACGAGATCCCCCAGGCCGGCCGGGCCAGCCGGGGCACGGCCATCGTGAACCTGCTCAACTTCAATGAGGGCGAGGACCTGGCCACGGTGCTCAGTGTGCCGGAATTTTCCCCCGGGCTGTTCGTGCTCATGGCCACCCGCAACGGCATGGTCAAAAAGACCGATATCATGGATTACAGCCGGCCCCGTTCCGGCGGCCTGATTGCCCTGGGGCTGGCCGACGGCGACGAGTTGATCGCGGTCCGCATCACCGACGGTTCATGGAACGTGTTCCTGGGCTCGAAAAACGGCAAGTCGGTGCGGTTCCTGGAGTCGGACGTGCGGCCCATGGGCCGCCTGGCCAGGGGCGTAAAGGGCATGACCCTGGAAAAGGATGACCACGTGGTGGGCATGGAGGTGTTAAGCCACGGCAACACCCTGATGACCATCACGGAGAACGGCTACGGCAAACGGACGGAAATCGACGAGTATCCCGTCAACCGCCGGGGCGGCAAGGGTGTGATCACCATCAAGACCACCAAGCGCAACGGCAAGGTGGTGGCCATTCTGCTGGTGGAAGACGATGACGAGCTGATGATCATGACCGACCGGGGCAAGCTGATCCGCATTCCCGTGGGCGGCGTGTCCGTGATCAGCCGTAACACCCAGGGGGTCCGGCTGATCGGCATGGAAGAGGGCGAAACCGTCACCGGCGCGGCCCGTCTGGCGGAAAAAGAGGAGGACGAGAACGGCGACAGCGACGATGAGGGGGTGTCTTCGGCCAATGGAGAAGAAAATGAGTAACAGCCCGTCGGATCTTCGAATCGCCGTTGTGGGCGCGGGAAGCTGGGGCACGGCCATTGCCCATCTGCTGGCATCCAAGGGACTTTCGCCCACGCTCTGGGCCTATGAGCCGGAGCTGTGCGAACAGATCGAAAAGGGTCGTGAAAACACGATCTACCTGCCCGGCCTTCAACTGGCCGAAGGGATTTCCGTGTCCAATGATCTTGGGGCAGTGGTGTCTGACAAAGACATCGTGGTCATGGTGGTGCCCTCCCATCTGACCCGGGACGTGGCGACCAGGGCCGCAGACCACCTGGACGGCAGTACCTTTGTGGTGACCGCCTCAAAGGGTATTGAGATCAAGACCCACCTGACCATGTCCGGGGTCCTGGCCGAGGTGCTTCCCCGCACCCCTGCTGAAAAGATTGCCGTGCTGTCGGGCCCCAGCTTTGCCCGTGAAGTGGCGGCCAACCTGCCCACGGTGGTGACCGTGGCCTCCACCAGCCACGACACGGCGTTGTTTCTGCAGCAGGTGTTTGCCGCGCCCCTGTTCCGGGTTTATACCAACGACGATCCCGTGGGCGTGGAGCTCGGCGGCGCGATCAAGAACGTCATTGCCATTGCCTCCGGCGTTTGCGACGGTCTGGGCCTTGGCTTGAGCGCCCGGGCCGCCATGATCACCCGGGGCCTGGCCGAGATGCGGCGCCTGGGCATGGCCCTGGGCGCCGATCCCCACACCTTTTCCGGCCTGGCCGGCATCGGGGACCTGATTCTGACCTGCACCGGCAGCCTGAGCCGGAACTACACGGTGGGAAAGAAACTCGGGGAAGGCATGACCATTGATGAGATTCTGGCCTCCATGCGCATGGTGGCCGAAGGCGTAAAGACCGCCAAGTCGGTTTTCAACCTGTCCAACAAGCGCAACGTGGAGATGCCCATCTGCCACGAGGTGTATCACATCCTTTACGAAGGTCTGCCCCCGGGAGACGCGGTGCTGCGGCTCATGACCCGGACATTGAAACACGAGATCGATGACGAGGTGACGGCTTACTGAGTCATTTCTTTTGCTCGGTGGAAAAACATGCAACGGTCCTGCGCATGACCCAAACCACACCCCATAAAGGCGCCGGTCACCGCCGGCGGTTGCGGGAGAAGTTCCTGGCCTCGGGGCTTGCCGGCTTTCATGACTACGAAATCATTGAACTGCTGCTGACCCTGGCCACGCCCCGAAAAGACTGCAAGGAACCGGCCAAGGCGGCCCTGGAAACCTTCAGGACGCTTCAGGGCGTGTTCAATGCCGCGCCCGAAGAGTTATGCCGGATTGACGGCATCGGCCCGAAAAATCTCTTCGGCATTCGCCTGGTCAAGGCCGTGGCCGACCGTTATCTTGAAAAGTCCCTGGTCGACCGTCCCCTGGTGGCCAACTCCACCGACCTGCTCAACTATCTCAACCACACCCTTCGGGACCGGCAACGGGAAACCTTTACCGCGATTTTCCTGGACGCCAAGAACCGGGTGATCGACGTGGAGACCCTGTCCGAGGGGAGCCTTACCGAAAGCCCGGTCTATCCCCGGGAGGTGGTGGGCCGGGCCCTGGCCCGTCACGCCGCGGCCCTGATCTGCTGTCACAACCACCCGTCCGGCGAGCCCGAACCCTCACGGCAGGACATTGCCATCACCCGCAAGCTGGTGATGGCGTGCAAGACCATGGGCATCACCGTGCACGAGCACATCATTGTCGGTGCTCAAGGCCACTTCAGCTTTGCCGACAACGGGTACATGGCAAAATTTCACCAGGAGGCCGAGTCCCTTGAAGACGGCCGGCTTGTCAGCCCGGACATTTCATGAAATTTTTCGACGGAATTAATATGTATATAAAATTTATTGGAAGAAAGGCTGAGCGTTTTTAAAAGTGCCCGATGTTAAGGACAGCCATGAGGAATTTTACGCCATTTTTACGTCGAAAAATTTCACCCTTTGGGCGAGCCGCCTTGGCCGCATCTGCTGTGTTGCGACATGCTTGCGGTAGACCGGCTATAGCTTCGCATATTGCGCCTTGCATCTGCGGCCAAATCAACTCGTGAAATATCCGGGTTAGTAAGGAGAGCGATGCCGGACAATTTTAAACAGGCGCCGGACTGTTTCGGCCGGCTGGACACGGTGTTTCCCATGGGAGCCGACGGGCTGCGCCATACGCCGGAAACCTGCATGGCCTGCACCTGGAAAACGCCGTGCCTGCGGGCCGCCATTGAGAGCAAAAACGGCCTTAAGCTGGATGAGGAAAAAGTAGACCGGGCCTATGCCTCCGGCCACATGGGGTTTCTCGAGCGCTGGTCGAAGCGCAAGGCGTTGAAACGCAGACAGGGGGAGGGGTCATAGAAGGTGTGTTATCCAAATCGCTATCGGGGTCGGTATCGGTATCGAAAGCGAAGCTCACGGCTGCTTTTTTAGAACGATATTTTTTCTCATGGTGCGTCTTTGCGGTGAAAAAAGGAATTTTCAAAATTCACAATCAAGTTTTTCCATGGGAAGAACGGCGTCTTTTCTAGAGACGCTTTACGGGTACAAGATTATAAAAAATTCGATCCCGGTCCCGATAGCGATTCCGATTTGGATAGGCAGTCAAAAGATTTAAGATTACGAGCAAGATGGCAGGGGACAAGGTTGCATAATTCACAGGAGGTGTTTTTATGAAATCACTCAAAGATATTGATGTGGCGGGCAAGCGGGTGCTGGTGAGGGTCGATTTTAACGTTCCTCTGGATGATCAGCAGCAGATCACCGACGACACGCGCATACAGTCCGCGGTGCCCACCATTGAATACCTGGTGGGGGCGGGCGCCAAGACCATTCTCTGTTCCCATCTGGGCCGGCCCAAGGGAAAGCCCGATCCGGTCTTCAGCCTGGCACCGGTGGCCGCCCGGTTGGGCGAGCTGCTGAATCGACCGGTGGAAATGGCCGACACCTGCGTGGGGCCGGATGTGGTTGCCCGCATTGCCCGCATGGCGCCGGGCGATCTCCTGATGCTGGAAAACCTTCGTTTTCATCCCGGAGAAGCGAACGACGACGACGCTTTTGCCAGGGCGCTGGCTGCCCTCTGCGATGTATATGTGGATGACGCCTTTGCCGTGGCCCACCGGTCCAATGCATCGGTGGATGCCGTGACAAAGTATGCGCCGGTGTGCGCCCCCGGTTTCCTGATGGAAAAGGAACTGGACGCCTTTGGCAAGGCCCTGGAAAACCCGGCCCGGCCATTTTTGGCCATTGTGGGCGGGGCCAAGGTTTCTTCCAAGCTGCCGGCATTGAAGCATCTGCTTCAGGAGGTGGACCGGTTGATTATCGGCGGCGCCATGGCCAACACGTTTCTGGCGGCCAAGGGGGTGAACGTGGGGAAATCGAAGATCGAGCAGGAACTGATCGGAGAGGCCCGGTCTGTCATGCGGCAGGCATCGGAAAAAAAGGTTGAGTTCTTTCTGCCGGTGGATGTGGTTGTGGCGGAAAAGATCGACCCCAATGCCGACCGGTGGCCTGTGCCGGTAGATCAGATTCCGGAACAGGCCATGGCCCTGGACATCGGGCCGGAGACCTGCCGCCTGTTTGCCGATGCCTTAAAGGATGTAAAAACGATTGTCTGGAACGGGCCCATGGGCATCTTTGAGATGGAGGCGTTTGCCGCCGGCACAAAGGCCGTGGCCGCGGCCGTGGCCGACGCTGATGCCTTTACCGTGGTGGGCGGCGGCGACACGGTTTCTGCGGTAAACGACGCGGGCGTGGCCGACCGGATCTCTTATATTTCCACCGGCGGCGGGGCCTTTCTGGAGCTGATGGAAGGAAAGACCCTGCCCGGCGTGGCGGCCCTGGAGCGATAACCCTTGCCGGTCCGTGTGCTTCTGGTCCCGGAAACATTGATATGGTTTGCCGTTGTCTTTGAAGTTTTTTGAAAAGGGCATTTACGATGATCGAAAAATTACGGATTTATGTTTCCCGGGTACTGGGTGTCTTGCTGCTGCTGGTGATCCTGTTTTCCAGCAGTTACTGGGAAAGCACGATGCCGGCTGTCAGTGTTGTTCTGTTTGTTTTGGGTGCCGTTCTTGTGGGCATCGCTTCTTTGGGACGATTGTGGTGTTCGGTGTATATTGCGGGATATAAAACGGACCGGCTGATTGCCCTGGGGCCTTATTCCATGTGCAGAAACCCTCTATACTTTTTCAGCCTGCTGGGGGCCCTGGGTGTGGGGCTTGCCACGGAAACCCTTGTGGTTCCGATTGTCATAGTGGTGGCGTTTGCCATATATTATCCTCTTGTAATCAAAAGCGAGGAAGCAGGGCTAAAAAAAATTCATACAGAAGCGTTTGACAAGTACTGTCAGCGTGTCCCGCGGTTTTTCCCCAAACTGTCTTACCTGAAAGAGCCTGAAGAATATATTGTAAAACCGGTGATATTCAAGCGGCACATGTTTGACGCGCTCTGGTTTATATGGATTCTGGGGATTCTCGAGCTTATCGAAGGTCTTCATGATTTAAACATTCTGCCCACATTTCTGATCCTTTATTGACGGTTTTGCGGGTTTTTTGCCCCACCAAGGCCCCTTTTCTTTAAAACAGATGGTTTATTCTGTTGACAGCAACTGACCGGATGCGCTAGAATACCCAAAAAAATGAAGCTGTTGAGTCCATATCGGCTATTTTATGAAGTTTTTTGTTGAAAAATTTCATGGCATATTCGGGTGAGGAGGGCACATGTTCCACTGGCGGGTACGGGAAGAGTTGAGCAGCGAGCACCGGCTGCGGCGTTCCTATTATGAACTACTTCGGGATGATCTGGACCAGTTTATCGTGGAGTGCGCCCTGATCGATTCCTACAGGAACTTTAAGAAAAAAAACGAACCCTACCCCTTTCCTGAAAAACGGGAGTTCAAGCCCCGGGCCCAGATTCCCAAGACCGAATACGAAAGCCAGAACTCTTTTCTGGTGATGTTTGTTGAAGACAGCATTCCTGAAAATCACAAGAAGTATATCCGTTTTTTTGACATCAACAAGACCACTAAGACCAACCTGATCGGCTCCAATTCCCTGCCGCTGGACAGTTTTGACAGGACCCAGAAATATCTTGATTCGGCGCGGTTTTTCAATTTCTTAAAAGACCTGCTGCCCCTGGATTACGCCCTGCTGATTCAGCGGGACCCGGCCACGACTTCCACCAGCCGTTATGGCGTCACCCATTTTCACGTGCGCATCGACTGGCCCATTGACGAGGCCGCCGAAGACCTGGCCCGCTACCTGCGTTACATTTCAAAAGACCTGTATGAAAAAGGGGATGAATACGCCGAGAGCCTCCAGAAAAAGCTGTTCGAGTATTACGGCTTTCCCTTCATGGTGGGGGGCAGGAGAACCGCAGCCCTGGTGGCGGCCCAGTTTTTAAAACGGCTGCCCTGCATCAGTACGGTGTATGTGGCCAGCAGCGAGGCCCGGTATGTCACCCGCATGTCGGAACGGGGCATTTACAAGACCGCCCTGGTGAAACTGTCCAAGTCGGTGATCACCAACCTTGCCAATGCCAACAACCTGACCCTCAAGGATTTTACAGAGAACTACGTGATCGCCGCCGAAGGCCGGTCCAGTGTGTGTATTCTTCAGGTGTTTTACATGTTCACCGACCCGGCCAGGGAGCCGGGCGACGGCAAGCTGCGCACCCTGAACCCGGCGGCCCCGTGGCTGACCGTGGAAAGCCAGCATATTATGCCCAAAGACCTGAAGGCCGGCAGAAGAAAGTGCTCTCCCCTGCCCATCAATCTGATCTACACGGAATCCAACAATTCATAACCGTCTGCCATCGTCCGGACCGCGCCGGTCCGGGCAGGAAGTTTCATGCACCACACACCAACCATGCTAGCATTCGACAGTGCCCATATCTGGCACCCCTACACCTCCATTCGCGATCCGTTGCCGGTCTATCCGGTGAAACGGGCCGAAGGGTGCACGATTTTTCTTGAGGACGGCCGGGAGCTGGTTGACGGCATGGCCTCGTGGTGGACCGCCATTTTCGGTTACAACCACCCGGTACTCAACCGGGCGGTCACCGACCAGATTGAACAGATGGCCCACGTGATGTTCGGGGGTCTTACCCACCGGCCCGCCGTGGAACTGTGCCGGCGGCTGCTGGACATCTGCCCGGCCGGCCTTGACGCCGTGTTTCTAAGCGATTCCGGCTCGGTCTCCGTGGAGGTGGCCATCAAGATGGCCATTCAGTACTGGTCGTCTGTGGGCCGGCCGGAAAAACAGCGGCTGGCCACCATCCGTTCAGGCTATCACGGCGATACCCTGGGCGCCATGTCGGTGTGCGATCCGGTCACCGGCATGCACCATCTGTTTTCCGGCATTCTGCCGGCCCAGCTCTTTGCCGACATGCCCCGGTCCCCGTTTGACGGCCCCCTGGACGACAGGGACGTGCAGGGTCTGGAGCAACTGCTGGCGGCCCACCACCGGGAGATCGCGGCCCTGATCCTGGAGCCGGTGGTGCAGGGGGCCGGCGGCATGCGCTTTTATTCCCCGGATTACCTGGCCCGGGCCCGGCAGTTGTGCGATCAATACGAGGTGCTGCTGATCTGTGACGAGATCGCCACCGGGTTTGGCCGCACCGGCAAAATGTTTGCCTGCGAGCATGCCGGCATATCGCCGGACATCCTGTGCCTGGGCAAGGCCCTTACCGGCGGCTACATGACCCTGGCCGCCACCCTGGCTTCTGAAAAAGTGGTAGGCGGCATCTCTTCGGGCGATCCCGGCCTTTTCATGCACGGCCCCACCTTCATGGGCAACCCCCTGGCCTGCGCAACGGCTGTTGCCGCCATTGACCTGCTGCAATCCTTCGACTGGCAGACGGCTGTCACCGCCATGGAACAACAGATGAAGCGCGAGCTTGCGCCGTGCGCCGCCATGCCGGGTGTCCGTGAGGTAAGGTGCCTGGGCGGTATCGGCGTGGTCGAGCTTAAGCAGCCGGTGGACACGGCCCGTGTCCAGGCCCTGTTCGTGGAGCGGGGCGTGTGGGTCCGGCCCTTCGGCCGCCTGGTCTATATCATGCCGCCCTACATCATCACACCCGAAGAACTTTCCCGGCTTACCACGGCCATTTGCGCGGTGGTGGCGGGGTTGCCGAAGACCACGCCATGAGCAAATTCGATTTTATTGAAGCGGAACTGGAAAAGCGGCGGGCCGCCAGCAGGCTTCGCTCTCTTCGACCGATGGTCCCGTCGGACGGGGCCGCGGTAACGATCAACGGGGCCCGGCTGCTCAATGTCTGCTCCAACGATTACCTGGGCCTGTCGCGCCACCCGCTTCTGATCGAACGGGCACAGGCGTTTACGGCCCGATGGGGCGCCGGCGCCACCGCCTCCCGGCTGGTCTGCGGCAACTTTACCTGTTTTGACCAGGTGGAAGAAAAGCTGGCCCGGCTCAAACAGACCCAGTCGGCCCTGGTGCTCAACTCCGGCTACCAGGCCAACACCACCCTGTTGCCGGCCCTGTGCGATAGAGATGCTCTGATCCTGTCGGACCGGCTCAACCACAACAGCATCATCATGGGATGCCGGCTGGCCCGGTGCGCGGTCAGGCTTTTCGACCACAACGACCCGGCCCATCTTGAAAAACTGCTCACCGAAACCGCCGGTCAAACGTATTCCCGCCGGGTGATCGTTACCGAGTCGGTGTTCAGCATGGACGGCGACTGCTGCGACATGGACGCCCTTGCCGGCCTGGCGCAGGCCCATGACGCCCTGCTCATGGTGGACGAGGCCCATGCCACCGGCGTGTTCGGGGAAAAGGGCATGGGTCTGACCTGCGGAAAGCCGGTGGACCTGGTCATGGGCACTTTCGGCAAGGGCTGCGGCAGTTTCGGCGCCTATGCGGCCTGTTCATCGGCCCTGCGCGATTTTTTTGTCAACCGGTGCGCCGGGTTCATCTATTCAACAGGCCTGCCCCCGGCGGTGCTGGGTTCTATTGACGCGGCCCTGGACCTGGTGCCGGCCATGGATGCCGAGCGCCGGACCCTGCTGGATAACGCGGCCCATCTTCGCGCTCGCCTGACCGCCATGGGGTTTGACACCGGGGCATCCACCTCCCAGATTCTTCCCGTGATCGTGGGGTCGGAACAGGCGGCGTTGGATCTTTCCCGGTTTCTGGAAACACAGGGCTTTCTGGCGGTGGCCATTCGGCCCCCGTCCGTGCCCGAGGCCCAGTCCCGAATCCGCATTTCACTTTCCGCCCTGCATACCCGAAGCGATGTGGACCGTCTGGCCGATGCCTTTGGCCAGTGGAGGCGGCCATGAAACGTGGCGATTTTCCTTTGCGGCTCTTTGTCACCGGCACCGATACCGGCGTGGGCAAGACCGTGGTGTGCGCGGTGCTGATGGCGGGTCTGAAAGGAGTTTACTGGAAGCCGGTGCAAAGCGGCGCGGTCGAGGGCACGGACACGGCCTTTGTCCGCCGGGTCACCGGCCTGGACGACAGCCATTTCCGGAATGAGGCCTGCGTGTTTGACGCCCCGGTATCCCCCCACCTGGCCGCGCAAATGGAGGGCCGGAAGATCGATGTTGACGGCATCAAGGTGCCGCCGGCAGACCCGGGCACGCCCCTGATCATGGAAGGGGCCGGGGGCGTGATGGTGCCCCTTGATGATACCCGGCTGATGCTGGACCTGATGGTCCGCATTGGGGCCCCGGTGCTGGTGGTGGCCCAAAGCCGCCTGGGCATGATCAACCACACCCTGCTGACCGTGAACCGGCTGGAACAGGCCGGACTTCCGATATTCGGCGTGGTGATCAACGGCGAGTTGAACCCGGAAAACCGAAAGGCCGTGGAGCACCACGGCAAGGTGGCCGTGATCGCTGAAATCGAGCCCATGCCGGAAATTACCCAGGCCTCCCTGAAGGCGTGTTTTGAAAGGTTTTCATGGTGACACAGGCAATGCTTCACCCCATACAGCTGGCCGACATTGCCCGGCGGATACAGGCCGGAGAAATCCCGGACGACGACACGCTGCTGTCGCTGATCCGCATGCCGGATGACCGGACGTTTTTGCTTTTTCCCGGTGCCGACCTGCTGCGGGAGCATTTTTTCGGCCGGTCGGTTCACCTCTGCGTGATCCGCAACGGTAAATCGGGCAAGTGCTCTGAAGATTGTTCTTTCTGCTCCCAGTCAATCCGCGCCCGGGCCGACATCGACACCTATCCTTTGATGGCCGAAGCGGACCTGTCCGAAGCGGGCCGGCGCCTGGAATCCACGCCGGTTCATCGTTATTCTATCGTGACCAGCGGCAAAGGCCTTTCGTCCGGCGAGGTGGCCACGGTGAGCCGTGCCCTGGCAACCCTCGACAGCGCGGCCATCAGCACCTGCGCCTCTCTGGGCATTCTGGACAGGGAACGACTGCTCATGCTGAAGGCCGCTGGTGTCACCCGGTATCATCACAACCTGGAGACCGCCCAAAGTTTTTTCCCCGGCGTCTGCACGACCCATACCTATGAAGCACGGGTGCGCACCGTCAAAGAGGCCCAGGCCGCAGGCCTGTCAGTCTGCTGCGGCGGCATCTTCGGCCTGGGCGAGACCGACGACCAGGTGGCGGAACTGGCCTTTGCCCTGCGCGACCTGAATGTGGATGCGGTGCCGGTCAATTTTCTGGTGCCCATCAGGGGCACGGCCCTGGAGAAGGCAAGCCGGCTGACACCGTTGCGGTGCCTCAAGATTATCGCCTTTCTGCGCCATGTGCTGCCGGACAAAGAGATTATCGTGTGCGGCGGACGGGATCACAACCTGGGCGACCTTCATCCCCTGGTCTTTTACGCCGGGGCCAGCGGCATCATGACGGGTGACTATCTGACCACACAAGGCAGAACCCTTGCCGACGATCTTGCCCTGCTGACAACTTTGGGCATGACGCCAAGGGGAAAAGCGGGGTGATGGGCGCTGAAATCAAGGCGGCAAATGAACTTCGATCCCGATTCCGATTCCGATTCCGATCCCGATTTCGATGGGAGCCCTTTTTGAACATATTGACTGTTTAAATTCTTGTTTTTGGGGGTAACGGACCGGTACGAATAAGGTTGAAAAGTTGGCGGGTCTGTATAATGCTGAAGCCGGCTTCGTTTTCTTCGTGAGCTTCGTGTTAAAAGCGGCCGGTCGATTGCGTCGGCAATAGGTTTTGAATGAAAGAAGAATTTTTCAGCGTGGTGCCGCCGGAGACGGTGTTTTCCCATATCGACCGGTTTCCCCCCGTGGCAACCGAACAGGTCCCCCTTGATCAGGCCCTGGGCCGGGTGGCGTGCCAAGACATTTGCGCCGAAGAAAACATTCCCGGCTTTAACCGGGCCGTGATGGACGGCTTTGCCGTGCGGGCCGCTTCCACCTTTGGCGCCTCGGAACTCAACCCCGTTTACCTGGTACTGAAAGGCGCTGTTGTCATGGGCCGGGTGCCGGACCTTGCCGTGGGGCCGGAAGAGGCCGCTGCCATTGCCACCGGCGGTATGCTGCCCCGTGGCGCGGACAGCGTGGTGCCCAGGGAATTCACCCAGATGGTGGACGAGACAACGGTGGAGGTGCACAAGCCGGTGGCCCCCGGCGCCCACATGGTGGCCGAAGACGAGGATTTTAAAAAATCAGACCGGGTCATTGCCAGAGGAACCCGGCTGCGAAGCCAGGAGCTGGGGGTGCTGGCGGCCCTGGGTGTCGTATCCGTGCCGGTCTACAAAAAACCGGTGGTGGCGGTCATTCCCACCGGTGACGAGGTGGTGGCCGTGGAAGAAACGCCGCCGCCCGGCTGCGTTCGAGACGTGAACACCCACACCCTGGCGGGCCTGGTGACCCAGGCCGGGGGGCTGCCGGTGTTGTATGACCTGGTGCCGGACGACAGGGACGCCCTGCGAAACGTCATGATAACGGCCCTTGAAACCTGCGACATGGTGCTGCTCTCCGGTGGCAGTTCCGTGGGGGCCCGTGATTTTACCATTGCCGCCATGGAAGACCTGGCCGGGGCCCGCGTCCTGGTCCACGGCATCGGCATGCGGCCGGGCAAGCCCACCATTCTGGCCGAAGTCGGACAGAAAGCCGTATGGGGCCTGCCCGGGCAGGTGGCATCGGCCATGGTGGTGTTCATGATGATCGTCCGGCCTTTTGTGGAGCATGCCGGCGGCGTGGCAGCGGTGACCACCCGGCCCATCCGCCGGGTCGCGGCCCGGCTCTGGCGCAACGTGCCGTCTGTTTACGGCCGCATCGACTACGTGCGGGTCAAACTGGTGGAAAAGGACGGCGCCCTGTGGGCCCAGCCGGTTTTCGGGAAATCGGGCCTGCTCAACACCATGACTTGGGCCGACGGCGTCATCGAGATCGATGCCGACACCGAAGGCCTCAATGCCGGCGAACCGGTGGGCGTGGTTCTGTTTTGAAGCGTTTCTTTTGTTTCATCGAAATCGCTATCGGGATCGGTATCGAAATCGAAACGGAATCGTCATTGCGGGGAACAGGCGAACAAGTTCCTGTCCGCGCCGGAAAAAGCGTTTGCGCGAGGGAAGCCGAAGGCCAGGCTGCACGGGCATGTTTCTTTGCACCAAAGAAAACTACACGGAAAAGCAGGACATGAAAAAGCAGGACATGAAAAAGCAGTCTTTGAGTGAGGGTGCGGCGAAATATAAAATTCGATCCCGATCCCGATAGCGATTTCGATGTGGAAACACAGAAAATGCGCTATCCTGATATACTAAAAATCGTTTTTGGACAATAGCGTTAGGAAGACAGTAAATGCCAGACTATTCAACCAATATTTATTTAAAGAAAAAAAGCCTCACCGAGGCCCGGACCCTTCTGTTTGAAAAATTTTCAACCCTTATGGACACCGGCACCGAAACGATCTCCACGCCGGATGCCGTGGGCCGGGTTCTGGCCTGTGGCGTGCCGGCCCTGCGCTCTTCGCCGGCCCATCACCTGTCCGCCATGGACGGCATCGCGGTAAAGGCCGAGCAGACCTTCGGCGCCGGCGAGACCTCCCCCAAAACCCTGGCCGTGGGCAGGGAAGCCTTTTTTGTCAACACCGGCAACCTGCTGCCCGCCGGCACCAACGCCGTGATCATGATCGAGGACGTTCACGTGATCGACGACGCCACAGTGGAGATCCTGGCCCCGTCCTTTCCCTGGCAGTATGTGCGAAAGGCCGGGGAAGACATCGTGGCCACGGAACTGCTGTTCCCCACCAACCACGTGATCACCCCCTATTGCGTGGGCGCTTTGCTGGCCGCCGGCTTGACATCGGTGTCCGTGCGCAAAAAGCCCCGGGTGCTGATCATTCCCACCGGCAGTGAGCTGGTGGACTGGGAAGACAAAACAGACCCGGCCGGCCTTGCGCCGGGAAAGATTCTGGAATCCAACTCCTACATGCTGGGGGCCCTGATCCGTGCCTGCGGCGCCGAACCGGTGCGCCACGCCATTCTGCCGGACGACCCGGACACCATTGCCGAAGCCCTCAAAAAGGCCGTTGCCGCCGGCGATTACCAGGCGGTGATGCTGGTCGGCGGGTCATCGGCCGGGGCCAGAGACTACTCCCAGGTCGTGATCGACCGCCTGGGCGAGGTGTTTGTGCACGGGCTCACCATCATGCCGGGCAAACCCCTGATCATCGGGGCCGTTGCAACGGTGCCGGTGTTCGGCATGCCCGGCTATCCCGTGTCCGCCGTGGTCTGTTTTGAAGAGCTGGTCCGGCCCTTGCTGTGCCGGATGCAGGGCCTGCCCGTTCTGCCGCGACAGACCGTTCCCGCCATTCTGGCAAAAAAGACCGCTTCCAAACTGGGGGTGGAGGAGTTTCTGCGGGTCAAGCTGGGCAAGGTGGACGACATTGTCATTGCCACCCAACTGCCCCGGGGGGCCGGATCGGTCACCTCCCTGGCCGATGCCGACGCCTTTGTGAGAGTGCCGGCATCCACCGAGGGCATGGCCGAGGCCCAGGCCGTCACCGCCGAACTGCTGCGGCCCCTGTCCGACATCGAGCAGACCGTTGTAGTGGTGGGCAGCCACGACAACACCCTGGACGTGCTTTCCGACATGATCGCGGCCCGGGGTCTGGGTTTCAAACTGGCCTCCACCCACGTGGGCAGCATGGGCGGGCTCATGGCCGTTGCCCGGGGCCGTTGCCACGTGGCCGGCAGCCACCTGCTGGATGAAAAAACAGGCGAATACAATGTCTCCTACATTCAAAAACACCTGGCCGGCGCGCCCGTCAAACTGGTCAAGCTGGTCTCCCGGGAGCAGGGCCTGATGGTGGTGCCGGGCAACCCCAAAAAGATTCACGGCATTGCCGACATCGCCAGGACAGGCGTCACCTTCATCAACCGCCAGGCCGGTTCCGGCACCCGGATCCTGCTGGACTTCAAGCTCAAAGAGCTGGGCCTCAATCCTGGGGCCATTGACGGTTATGCCAACGATGAATACACCCACATGTCCGTGGCCATTGCCGTGGCCAGCGGCGTGGCCGACACCGGCCTGGGCATTCTGGCCGCGGCCCGTGCCCTGGGCCTTGATTTTATTCCCGTGGTCTCTGAAGAGTATGACCTGGTCATTCCGGCCCGGTTCTTTAACCTGCCCGGCATCCAGGCCTTGCTTAAAGTGATTCAAAGCCCGGCCTTTGCCGACCGGGTCAAGTCCCTGGGCGGATACGGCACCCACAACACGGGCAAAGTGATCGAGTTGGGCTGACACCTTCTCCATCAGTGCGAGGCGCCTCAGCCCCGAAGCAATCTCTCCCGCACCCTGCGTCATCGCCTGTTTTCCGCCACCCACTGCCTGATCGAGGTGAAGACGGCGGCCGGTCCTGTAAAAATATTTTATGTATTTTGCAACTTCAACTTGCAATTTGCAGAATTTTAGTGTACTGATTTTTTCATGGCTTTTATTAACCGCACCATTGAAAAGGTTTTACAGACCCTGTCCCGCCAATATCCGGTTGTCACCATAACCGGTCCGAGGCAAAGCGGGAAAACCACGCTATGCCGGAAGGTTTTTCCCCGCAAGCCGTATGCCAACCTTGAATCACCGGACATTCGCCAGTTTGCCACAGATGATCCACGGGGATTTTTGGCCCAATACCCGGACGGCGCGGTGCTGGATGAAATTCAACGGGTCCCGGACCTGGTTTCTTATCTACAGCCCCTGATTGACGAGGATAAACGGGAAGGCCTTTTTATTCTGACCGGCAGTCAACAGTTTGAAGTCAGCAACACCATCAATCAGTCGCTGGCCGGACGCACGGCGCTTGTCAAGCTACTGCCTTTTTCCATTCAGGAACTGCAGGCCACCGGTCCCCTGCCGGACATTGACAGCCTGATCCACCACGGGTTTTATCCCCGCATCTGGGATAAACAACTCGACCCGGTCCAGGCCCTGGGCGACTATTTTGAAACTTATATAGAACGGGACTTGAGGCAGCTTGTCGCCATCAAGGATTTAAACCTGTTTAATCGTTTTGTCAGATTATGCGCCGGACGCACCGGGCAGTTGCTCAACATCAGCAGCCTGGCCAACGATACAGGCGTTTCCCACACCACCGCCGGCAACTGGATTTCGATTCTTGAGGCCAGCTATGTGCTTTTTCTGCTTCAGCCCTACCACAGAAACATATCCAAACGTCTGGTCAAAGCGCCCAAGCTCTATTTTTATGATGTGGGCCTGGCCGCCTTTCTGCTGGGAATCGAAAACACGCTTCAGGTATCACGCGATCCGTTACGGGGCAGTCTTTTTGAAAACATGGTGATTGTTGAGGCGTTGAAATACCGGTTCAATCAGGGGAAACGCAGCAATCTCTTTTTTTACAGAGACAGCGGGGGCAATGAAGTCGACCTTTTGTTTGCGAACGGCAATAAAATATTTCCCGTGGAAATCAAGGCCGGCATGACGATCACCCGGGAATATTTCAAAGGGCTGAAGCATATTGCCATGGTCTTCCCGAAAAACGTGCCCAAAGGCAGTGGCCTGGTCTATGCCGGGGATAAAAAGCAGCAACGGACAGATGTGACAGTTGTACCTGTCACCCATCTTCAAGGCCTTTTCAGCCTGAGTGACGACTGATCTGCCCGAAGGTCCTTCCGGCATCATGCATTTCCGTCATTGCGCCAGCCCGCCGAATCAATCCCCCCCCCTCCGCATATCCGAGTCCATCCGCTTTCAACACGAAGCACACAAAGAACACGAAGCCCACGAAGAAAAAAACTCTACGGCATCTTCCTGTTTGTAGTGACGCCGTCAGGCGTTTGGCAACCGTCCATCCCCGATGCCCTCACGGGCACACTACAAACAGAACATCCAGCCATTTGCCGGTACTGACTTACTCTTTCGTTGACATTCCAATAAAATAGATTTTAGTATCCAATAAAATTGGGGGGGCGGACGTTTTACGTCACGACACAGAATCATTGTTGGGGCAAAAGATAAAAAATGGACACTAAGACCAGAAATCATGCATTGGAAATACTTGACTTTCCCTGGTTAAGAAAAAACATTGAAGGACATTTAATATTTGGCCCATTTGTGAAGAGATTCCCCTTTGGTTGGGTGTTGCTATCATTCTTTATATTGTATTTTATCTGGGGATTTGTAGCTACTGACAGCGCCCTTTTTCTTCGACTGGTATCTAATTTAGATAAATTGTTTTTTATAATCGTTGCCATTTATTTGCTGAAGCAACCTAAATACGTTCAGGCCGCAGTCGGTTGGTGCACTGCAAAGTTGGCTGGAGGATTAATCGCTTTTGTTGTTCTTGTGGCTGGTGGTTTAGTAGGGTTTTTTAGAGAACAACCGGATGCAATTCATATTACTTTGCTTGCAGTTATTTGGTTACCTGGCATTGAATTTGTTCCCAGCTTTACAGAAAAACAAAAAATTATCACTATAGGTAGAATATTAATTTCAATACCAATATCCTTTTTATGGTACAAAACGGGAACGTGGCATTAATTCTTAAACAAATTGAATTGCGCTAACCATCTGCTGGTAGGGCGCGTAAAACAGCCGTACGCCCCACAGCAGTGCGTTCCCCCAGCGCTACGGGCCACGGGTGGTGCCGGCAACTTGTTGTCGGCAGGCGGAGCACAGGGAGCAGAAACATTCGCCTCTGGCTTACGATAGCATTTTCTTAAATCCGGAGTTCATCATTTTACACCCATGACACAACCCCCATCCCCCAAAGCATCTTCAGAAACCCCGGTCTATCGCTACCTGGACCATACCGCCGACCTGCGTGTGGAGATTCGGGGCCATGACCTGGCCGCGCTTTTTGAAAATGCCGGGTTTGCCCTGTTCGACATGCTGGCCGATTCTACCGGGCTTTCCGAAGGCGTGGAAGAAGCGGTGACCGTTGAAGGCGAAGACCTTGTTGATCTGATGTTCAACTGGCTGCGGGCGTTGCTTTTTTTCTGGACGGTAAAGGGCCGCCTGGTGGTGTCGGCCCAAATCGTGGAGATCAATGAAACCCGGCTGCTGGCCCGTGTGCGCAGCGACACATACGACGCGAATCGTCATTTTTTGAAAACCGACATCAAGGCCGTCACCTATCATGACCTGACCGTTGAACAGACAAAAGACGATTGGTTTGCCCGCGTGGTGTTTGATGTGTAGCCGGGAAAAGGGATCAGGCCTGACTTTTAGAGATACCCCCGGCATCCATTCTGCCCCATCAGAAAACGGTTCAATCTTTATAGTCAATCGGTTATAATCTCCAGAACAGCCCGGTTTTTGCCGATCATTATGCCGTTTTCAGCTTTTATCCAGGAGGTTTCGTGAAAATCACAAGACGCGTCACCATCATGTTGTTTGCCGGTATGCTGCTGCTGCCGGTGATATCCCGGGCCGGTACCGGTTTTTGCCTGCCGGAACACTATTTTACCATGGAGGAGATCAGCCGGTTTACCCCGGCCCGTCAGTCGTTGGCCGCCGTTGCCGGATTTTACGACCCGGCCAGTGCCGCTGAACCGGGTTATGCCGACCTGGGCTGGCAGTTTCTCACCACCGCCGAGTTTTCCCCCATGGCCGGCCTGGGCATCGGGCTGCCCACGCTGCTGGAAATACCGGGGTTCAAAGATATGGACGGCCTGCTGACCCATTTCGGGGGTTTTCTGGCCCTGGCCCAGTTCTGGGTGGACCTGGAAAACCAGGATCCCATGGCCCAGATGAAGCTGGCCAAGTCCGGAACCTTCTGGGCGGTGGGGGCCCTGCCGGAACACATGGTATCCAGAGCGGTAAAAATTTCGGCCATCGGTATCAGCCTGATTGATTACTCTTTGACCACCCTTGGCACCACGGCCATTGCCGGCAACACCGAATACTGGTACCGCGTTTATAAAAAATACTACGATGACCAATATGGCCACCGGGTGGAAGACATGGCCAAATGGGAAAAACTGATTTTCGAGACCTACCAGGGGGATTTTGAAAAGGCCCTCACCGAAGGCATGATGACCTTCTGGAACGATGAATGGCGCCACTCCTACGAAGCCTCGGGCCATGCCCATGCCGAACCGCTGCCGGCAGCCAAACAGCAGATCCGGGATGCCTACCTGGCGGAAATTCTGCCCACGCTGAAAAACTATTTCCGGGTCCAGCGGGAAAAGGCCCTGCAGAAGGTCCGCTTTGAGATCCAGTATGCCTACGATTCGTTTAAGGAATACATGGACCACCCCTTGAAGTTCCAGGGCGTGGTCCAGACAGACGGCGGCACCCCTCTGCCCGGCGTGGTGGTGGACCTGGCCGGCGCATCGGCGGTCACCACCAATGCCAGTGGTGTTTACCTGATTTCCGTAAAGACCCGTGACCTGGTGTCGGCCCTGGCTGAAAGCGGGGCACAAAAGGCCGTGCTGCGGGCCGCCTTTCGGCCGGACCCGCCCCTGCCGGAAAACGCGCCGGTGATACGCACGGTGGCACTGACCGGTTTTGATCGTTACCTGCCCAACCGGATCAATATTGTCTATACCGTTACCGACTCCCGGCTGGATATCGCCAAAACCCGGATTGAAAACAACCGGCGCTGGCGCCTGAAACCCACGGTGCAGGACGATCGGGGCCAGTCTTTGACCGAGGGTACAGTGATCCTGACGGCTGAAGGCGGCACGTTTACGGGCGGCAACGGCCAGGTCGGGCAGATCACCCTGCCGGCCGGAGGCGGCTCTACCCTGTGGCAGGTGCCGGAAACACAGGCACTGCCGGTGTCCCTGGTCGCGACATACAGCGGCCATGTGTTTGCCGACGGTCGCTTGGTACGGCCCTGCCAACAGACCTTTCAACTGCCCCAGTCTCTGGAGATACCCACCTCGGTGAGCCTGAGCGCGGTCAAGTCCGATCCGGCCACCCTGGACTCCACCATCACCATTGCGGTAAAGAGCCTTGACGGACAGGCGCCGGCCACCGGTCAGCTGGAGATCACGGCCGCTGCCGGCCGGTTTCTTCAGACCGGCACCGGCCGGGTGTCGCTTGCCATGGCCGGTGAAAAGCAGTCCGTGGTCTGGCACCAGCCTGACAACCTGGACGCCCGGGTGACAGTGGCGGCTGTTTATCAGCCGGACCCGGACGCCGATATTCAGTACCAGCCCAGCCGGGCCGCCATTGCCGTGCCCATTGTGCTGCCCGTGGAAACAAGGATTGAAACCGCGGTTACGCCCCTGGACCGGGAAAACAATCTCTGGTCTGTGGCGGCCGTTGTCAGCACCCGGACGGACGACCCGGTGGGCGTGGGTTCCATGCGCGCCGAGGCCTCTGCCGGCAGTTTTGAGGGGGGCGGTGCCAACCGGCTGGTGGCCCTGGCCCAGGCCCCGCAGCCGGTGTTGCGGTGGCAGGGCCCGCCGGACACCTCGGCCATCATCACCCTGACGTACTACGGCGACGGCCTGGCGTCGGGTTCAGGCAACCGGGACTTTCTGGGATCGGTCCGGCAGGTGAGGGTGCCGCCGGAAACAGACATCCAGGCCCCGGTCATTGTCTTTACCGGCGCTGCGGACGGGGCGGTGTATTCCACGCCCGTGACCGTGCGGGCAAAGGTGACCGACAACACGGACAAGCCGGTGACGGTCCACGCCTTTCACAGCTTTGACTACAACCCGTCCGGCGGTTTCCCGGTTACCGGGCCGGACGGCAGCGGGGCGTACAACGGGACGGCCACGTTCAGCGCCCCGGGCCGTCACGTGGTGGATGTGATGGCCACGGATGCCGCCGGCAACATCGCCCGAAAAATTCTTTCTTTTGTTATTGAACCGGTCCGGCCGCCCGAATCCGAACCGGTCAAAGACGTCAAGCCTGAGCCACCGCCGGCTAAACCGGAGCCGGCACCGGATAAACCGGATACGTCGGACAATGGTGGAGAGAATGACATGCCTCGCGAAGAGCCCATGGTGTTTTCGCCGTACGGCGGCATTTATGAATAAGTCGAATATTTGATCGGGGCTTCTTTTTTTTCACCGCAAAGGCGCAAAGAGCGCAAAGTGTTTTGTTTTGCTTCGCGGAAGAGAGACTGTTGATTACGCGCAGCATCCATATTGTTCTTTGCGTCTTTGCGGTGAAGTTTAATTCTCAGGGATTGTTGTATGGCATATTCAGGCCGGGCGTCCGGCGAACCACAGCAACGAAAAATAAATGGTATGTTCAGCGACGGTCGCATAACATTTCTGATTTTTCTGACAGTTGCCTATCCGGCCTGGGCCAGGGGCGGCACCCCCCCGGCATGGCTGCCGCCTCTGGCCGCTTTTGCCGTACTGCTGCTGTTCATGACCTGGGCCAATGTCAGGGTTCGCCCGGTACCGGCCGCGCCCCGCCCGGCAAAAGACCCGGTCCTTTACGGCTGTTTGGGGCTGCTGTTGCTGACCATGATCCAGTGGCTCAATGCCGGTCGTTATTCAGTGCCCGGTCCATCCGGACAATGGGCCTATTCCCTGCCGCCGGTGCCGTTTCTGCCGGGCGCGGTCACCCTTGAAGACGGCGGGATGGTGTTGACCTGGTTTCTGGCGGCCGCAGCCGTTATACTGGCTGTCCGTTACGGCCCGGCCCGGCCGGACCTGTTAAAGCGGCTGGCCTGGCTGATCCCGGTAAACGCCCATCTTCTGGCGGCCATCGGCCTGGTTCAGCGGGCTTTGGGCGCAAAATCGGTTTACGGGCTGATGCCCATGGAAGGTCCGTTTTTTGCCGCCTTCGGATATGTCAACCATGCCGGTACTTTTTTTATGATCCTGTTTTTCTGGACCGCGGGATGGGCGTTGTATTACAGGCACAGCCGCCGGCCGAAAGCGGCCTTTGTGTGGGCGCTTCTGCTGGTGCCCTGCCTTGCCGCCGTTCATGCCACATCCTGCCGGGCCGCCATTTTAATGATATGGATAACCCTGGTTGCAGCCCTGCTGGTGTGGGTGGCGCGGCAGTTATTTCGAATGACCGCGAAAAAGAGGGGCCTTGCACTGGTTCTGACGATTATTTTGCTGGCAAGTGTGTGGGCCGGAGCCGTTGGGCCGGATGCCGGGCCGGTGGTCCAGGTGGCCCAGAGTGCGAAAACCTGGCTGGCTGCGGCCGACGGCACCCTGGCCGGGCAGTGGACCGACCGGGCCTGGCAGGTGAAAAGCGCCTGGCGTATTTTTTTGGACTATCCCCTGCTGGGGGCCGGGGGCAACAGCTACCAGTATTTTGCCCCCCTGTACATCAAGCCGGGTGAGGCTCCCCGGCGCCATTTGCCCGGCCGGGCCTTTGTCCATAACGACCCGGTGCAGTTTCTGTCCGAGTTCGGCCTTGCCGGCGCCGGATGCATGATCGCCGTGCTGGTCGGGCTTTTCGCACCCATTGTCCGGCAAAGAAAAAACGTTCCCCTGTTTCTGTCCGTCCCCTTGGCCGGCGTGTTTTTCGCCGGTCTGCACAGCCTGATCGACCTGCCGTTTCGTTGCCCGGCCGTGCTGGTCTTCGTGGCTGTTATTCCGGCCCTGGCCGGCCGGTATGCTGTATTGCAGGCAGAGAGCAGCACCTCTGTCCATCATTAACCATTGACCATTCGCACCCGCTCATCGGAAATGGTCAATAGACAATTGTTAATTGTCAATTGTCGATTGTCAATTCACCACAACGGTTTCTTTCCTGATATCAGACAGTCAGCCGCTTTCATTCAGGCGTCAGGGGCTTGTCGTTCCATGGGAGTTCTTCCGGCGCGGCACTGCGCCATTCTTCAATTATTTTTTCTGCTTCGGGAAAGTCCGCCTCAGAAACACGAATGACGCCCCAGCCATATTGAGACTGGAAAAGGCCATCATAGGCAGTGTCGTGAAACGACTTTATTTCCGCGGATATCCCATGTTCCGCCAACACCGCCTGGAGTACATTGGCTTCTGCCGCGTTCTCAGGCTTGATTAAATCTTTCATGGTTTGATCCTCCATATTTTTCCGGCCGCGCAACGCGAATGTTGGTTTTTACTAAGCCGTCACTCCTCAAACAAATGAAACACGCAGCGCTCCGCCCCCATGGCTTGGCAGGCCACCTCTTTGACGCGGATGGATTTGCCGGAGATGGTGCCGGCATAGCCTGCCACGATACCGGCGTAAAAGTGGCAGACCGGGGTGGGGGAGGGGCCCAGCCAGCGGGCTTCCTGGGAGTTGGATAAAAAGACCTGCATGGGGGTGGCGCTAAAGTCAAAATCCAGGTGGCCCCAGCCCCCTTCGTCGGTGATCAGGCGGGACATCATGTTCATGGTTTTTGTGAAAAACCTTGCCATGAGAGGGTCGGTGCGGACTTGATCCAGGATCTGGCTGTTGGCGATCAGGGGCACCAGAAAAGCGGGAGCCCACCGGCCGCCCTCCAATGCCTGGGTGACCTCCCATGTGCAGAGTTTGACGCCCATGTTGTACAGAGCTTTTGCCTTTTCTTCTTCGTCCATGTGTTCGTCCAGGGTGGTGTGCAGCAGGTGAATGATCTTGGCCCCGGCCATGATCTCTTCCACGCCGCCGATGCCGATGCGGCCGGCGGGCAGGTCTACGTCGTGAATGTCAAAGGCGGTGGCGCCCATGTAAGCCCGGGGCAGGACCATGAGTTTTCGGGAAAGAAACGGGGCGTTGGCAACCGGTTTCAAAAACAGACGGACCAGCAGGGGGTGGCGCTCAAGAAAACCGATAAGACCCAGCAGCAGTTTGATCTGAAGCCGTTTGTCCATGCGCGTTCCTGTTTGTTGGTATCAGCCTGCTGCCAGGTTTTTGAAAAAATCGTTTCCCTTGTCGTCGGTGATGAGAAAGGCGGGAAAGTTTTTTACCGTGACGCGCTGTACCGCCTCCATGCCCAGTTCCGGAAAGTCGATCACCTCGATGCCGGTGATGCATTCTTTTCCCAGAATGGCGGCAACACCGCCGATGGTGCCCAGGTAGAAGCCGCCGTTGGTTTTGCAGGCGTCGATCACGGCCTGGGAGCGGTTGCCCTTGCCAAGGGTTACCAGCGCGCCGCCGTGGGGCTGGAAGGCCGTGACATAGGGGTCCATGCGGGCCGAGGTGGTGGGGCCCAGGCTGCCGGAGGGATACCCTGCCGGGGTCTTGGCCGGGCCGGCGTAGAGAATCATGTAGTCGGTCATATAGGAGGGCAGGGGCTTGCCCGTATCAATCATCGCCTTGACCCGTGCGTGGGCAATGTCTCTGGCCACGATGACAGGGCCGTTTAACAGCAGGCGGGTGCCCACGGCAAGGCGGGAGAGGTCGTTTCTCACCTCGGCAAGGGGCCGGGCCAGGTCAATGCGTACGGCATCGGCTGCTTCGGCAGAAGGCGTGGGCAGATATTGGGCCGGGTCTGTTTCCAGCTGCTCGACAAAGATGCCCTCTTTGGTGATTTTTGCCTTTAGGTTTCGGTCCGCGCTGCAGCTCAGGCCCATGCCGATGGGGCAGGAGGCTCCGTGCCGGGGCATGCGGATCACCTTTACGTCGTGGCAGAGGTATTTGCCGCCAAACTGGGCTCCCAGATTCAGACCCCGGGAAATTTTGAAAAGTTCTTTTTCCAGCGCCCTGTCCCGAAAGGCGTGTCCGGACGGACCGCCTTTGTCCGGCAGGGTGTCCAGGTATCCGGCCGACGCCAGCTTAACGGTTTTCAGCACGGCCTCGGCGGATGTGCCGCCGATGACCACGGCCAGGTGATAAGGGGGGCAGGCGGCCGTGCCCAGGTGGGCGATCTCGGTTTTTAAAAAGGACAGAAGGGCGTCGGGATTTAAAACAGCTTTTGTTTTCTGGAACAAACAAGTCTTGTTGGCCGAGCCGCCGCCCTTGGCGATAAAAAGAAACCGGTAGGCGTCGCCTTCAACGGCGTAAAGGTCGATCTGGGCGGGCAGGTTGGTTTTGGTGTTGGCCTCCTCGTACAGGGTCAGGGGCGCCACCTGGGAGTAGCGCAGGTTCAGTTCCCGGTAGGCGTTGAAGATGCCCTCGCTCAAGGCCGCCTCGTCGGAAAACCCGGTCCACACCTGCTGGCCTTTTTTGCCCATCACCGTGGCCGTGCCCGTATCCTGGCAGATGGGAAACACGTATCCCGAAGCGACCACGGCATTTTTTATCATTTCCAGGGCCACGTAACGGTCATTGGCCGAACTTTCCGGGTCGTTTAGAATGGCTGCCGTCTGTTTCAAATGGGAGGGCCGCAGCAGGTGGGAAACTTCACGAAAGGCGGTTTCTGCCAGCAGCACAAGGCCGGCCCGGTCGATCTTGACCACCGGAGTGTTTTCAAAGGCACCGGTTGTCACATGGTCTGCGGTCAGCAGCCGGTATGCGGTGGTGTCCGGTCCGGTGGGAAACATTTCCTGAAAAGAAAAAGAGGGCTCCATGATATGGTCCTTATTATTTTGGATTTTCTCCGATTTAGTGGGTGCGAAGGGTTCAAGGATTCAAGGGGTCGAGGGTCTAAGGGGATTGAATCCCTGGCCCCTTTAAAACCATCGACTGCACTGAAAATCATACAAGTCTTTACTACCACTAATCGGGAGATGAACCATTATTTTAAATATTCTACAAGTCGTTCGAGCGCACTGGCGGGATGCACGCCGGCTGCCCGGATATTTCACGAGTTGATTTGGCCGCAGATGCAAGGCGCGGGACATGGCGCTGTAGTCAATCTACCGCAAATGTCCCGCAACACAGCAGATGCGGCCAAGGCGACTCGCCCGAAGGGTGAATTTTTCGGCATAAATTGATGTCAAATGCCTCATATTCTTTTGTATATAAAAAACTTATATATGCCGAAAAACTTCATGAAATATTCGGGTTACTCCACGCAGACCTGCTGGCCCGGGTAGATGGTGCTTCGCGTGCTCAGGTTGTTGATCTGCAGAAAGCGGTTTAAGGGAATGTTGTGGCTTTTCGCAATGGTAAAGGGGCTGTCGCCGGGCTGGACCGTGTAGGTCTTGCCGTCGGCAGACGCCGGTGCCGATGCCACACCGCCGCCGGGGATTTTCAGCACCTGTCCCACGCGCAGGCTGGTGCCGGACAGGCCGTTTAACCGTTGAATGGCGTTGACCGTGGTGCTGTAGCGGTTGGCCAGAATCCAGAGCGACTCGCCGCTTCTGACCCGGTGGGTCTCCGGTATCTCGGCGGCCTTTTCAAATTTCTGGGTCTTGGTGGCCACCCAGTTGCTGGAAAGGGGAATTTTGAGAATCTTGCCGGCCACGATGAAGTTGTGTTTGTAAATGTTGTTGGCCCGGGCGATGTTGGAGACCGAGGTGCGGTATCGCCGGGCAATGGTGGACAGGGTTTCGCCGGACCGGACCCGGTGGTAGGCAAACTGGGTCTGGGCCGGTTCGGTGACGGGCAGAGAGTTTATACTGGCCACCACTGCTTCCGATTTTCCCGCGGGCACCCGCAGGGGGTAGGCACTGGGCGGCAGGATGTTCTGGCGCAGTTCCGGGTTCAGTTCGTTGAGCAGGTCGTAGGAGACGCCGGTTGCCTCGGCGATTCTTTTTAAATGGACCTGGCGGGAGGTTTCCACCACTTCGTAGGGGATCGGGTCATCGGGCACCACCGTGTCCATACCGTATTTTTCCAGGTTGGAAACGATGTGCAGGGTTGCCAGGAAACGGGGCACGTAACGGGCGGTCTCCCATGGCAGCCGGTGGTAGAGGTCCCAGAAGTTGTCCAGGTAGTTCACCCGCTGGTCCCGGATCACCTGAAGCACTTTTCCTTCGCCGCAGTTGTAGGCGGCCAGGGCCGTGGACCATTCACCAAAAATTTTATGCAGGGCCGTGAGATAATCGATGGCCGCGTCAGTGGCCCGTTCCGGGTCCAGCCGCTGATCCACGTAAAGGTTGCGCTCCAGGCCGAACTTGTATCCCGTGGAGGGAATGAACTGCCACAGCCCCAGGGCACGGGCTTTGGAGAGGGCATTGGTTTTGAAGCCGCTTTCGATCAGGGGAAGCCAGGAAAGCTCGGCGGGGAGTCCGGCCTCGTCCAGTTTTTTCAGGATATGGGGCCGGTATTTTCCCGAACGCTGGTAGGAGGCAATAAAAAAGGAGCGCTCCGGTCCGGTGGTAAACAGGTCGATCTCTTTCTGTACTTCCCGGTTGATAATAACGGGAATGGCGTTGTGTGCCCCGTTGACCACAGTGGTGCGGGAGGTGTAAATCTCCAGAATCCGTTTTGAGATCAGAAACCGGATATCCTCCTTTTGTTGCAAGAGCTGGACGTCGCTCTCGGCGTCCCCTTTGAGCATCAGGGCGTATGCCTGGTCCAGGGCCTGAATGGCGTTGTCGAACTCTCCCTTCTGCCAGAAGTCCTGGGAAACTTTACAAAGGTCCAGGGCTTCATCCATGGCTTTCTGGGTCTCATTGACTTCACCGGCCGGTTCCGCCGTCCCCAGGGCGGAGGCCGGGGCCTCGGCCGACAGGGTGACGTCCACCGCCTCGGCGGTGTCGGTTTCGCAGGCGACCGGGGTCTTCCGCAAAAATGGGAAACCCCCTGTTTTTTCAGATAAAGCAGACAGACACCCCGTGCCTGTCAGAGCCAGCAGCAGAATGAATACAACGTTTTTTAAAGCAGGTCTGAACATAAAATACGATCCTTAAGAAAGTCAGGGTTTTCTTTTGCGTTTTTTGTTTGCAAGCTTTTTGTTTTTTCATTATATTATCTAGTTTTCGCGGGCCGGAATGTCAAGAAAAATAGGTGGTCGTGCCCGCAAGCGTCCCCTACCGGGAAAACGAACCGGAAAGGGATGGAAAGGGCCAGGCGAAATATCGGTGCAGGCATATTGAGGTGTCTGCAAATTATCTGCCAAAAAGTACTTGACAACCGGGAATTTATCCAATAGGATTTTCAGATTTAATAAATGGCGCAAACCTGGCCGGTTGTGCCAGCGTAGCTCAGCAGGTAGAGCGGCTGATTTGTAATCAGTTGGTCGGGGGTTCGAGTCCCTCCGCTGGCTCCAGAGGGGATGTGTGCGGTGGGGTTCCCGAGTGGCCAAAGGGAACAGACTGTAAATCTGTCGGTATACACCTTCGGAGGTTCAAATCCTCCCCCCACCACCATTTGCGGGAGTAGCTCAGTTGGTAGAGCATCAGCCTTCCAAGCTGGATGTCGCGAGTTCGAGTCTCGTCTCCCGCTCCAAAAGGCTTTTTGGTGTGGCAATGCCCACGTAGCTCAGTAGGTAGAGCGCTTCCTTGGTAAGGAAGAGGTTTCACCGGTTCAATTCCGGTCGTGGGCTCCAGCCGCAACCTGCCGTTGGAAGGCCGAGGAGTTGCAAGAAACAGGATTAGAATCAGAAAGCGTTTAACCAGATAGGGGGCAGCATTATGGCAAAGGCAAAGTTTGAGCGGAAAAAGCCGCATGTAAACGTAGGTACGATCGGCCATATCGACCACGGCAAGACGACGCTGACGGCGGCGATCACGAAGCACTGCAGCCTGAAGGGCTGGGGCGAGTACGTGGCGTTTGACAAGATCGACAAGGCGCCGGAAGAGCGTGAGCGCGGTATCACCATAGCAACGGCCCACGTGGAGTACGAGTCGGATGCCCGTCATTACGCGCATGTGGACTGCCCGGGCCACGCGGACTACATTAAGAACATGATCACCGGCGCGGCCCAGATGGACGGGGCGATCCTGGTGGTGGGCGCGGACGACGGCCCCATGCCCCAGACCCGTGAGCACATTCTGCTGGCGCGTCAGGTGGGTGTGCCCAAGATCGTGGTGTTTTTGAACAAGTGCGACATGGTGGACGACGAAGAGCTGATCGAGCTGGTGGAACTGGAGCTTCGGGAGCTTTTGGATAAGTACGATTTTCCGGGGGACGACACCCCGATCATTCGGGGCAGTGCGTTGAAGGCCCTGGAGAGCGACGATCCGGCCAGCGACGACGCCAAGTGCATATTTGAGTTGCTGGCGGCGCTGGACTCTTATATTCCGGTTCCGGAACGGGATACGGACAAGCCGTTTCTGATGCCCATTGAGGACGTGTTCAGCATTTCCGGCCGTGGCACGGTGGTGACGGGCCGTATCGAGCGCGGTATCGTGAAGGTGGGTGAAGAGATCGAGCTGGTGGGTATTCGGGAGACGACCAAGACGGTGTGTACGGGCGTTGAGATGTTCCGGAAGCTTCTGGACGAAGGCCGCGCCGGTGACAACGTTGGCCTGCTGCTGCGGGGCACCAAGCGCGACGAAGTGGAGCGGGGCCAGGTGGTGGCGGCACCCAAGAGTATTACGCCGCATACCAAGTTCAAGGCCGAGGTATACATCCTGAGCAAGGAGGAAGGCGGGCGTCATACACCGTTTTTCACCGGATACCGTCCGCAGTTTTATTTTCGGACAACGGATGTGACGGGCATTTTGAGCCTGCCGGAGAACGTGGAGATGGTAATGCCGGGCGACAACGTGACGATTACCGGTGAACTGATCACCCCCATCGCCATGGAGAAGGAACTGCGGTTTGCCGTCCGTGAGGGCGGTCGCACCGTGGGCGCCGGCGTTGTCAGTGAAATTATAGAATAGAAGCCGTATATAAGGGAGTTGATCAGTGAGAGTCATCATATCACTTGCCTGTAGCCAGTGTAAAAGGCGCAATTACTCGACGACAAAGAACAAACGGACGACACCGGACAAGCTGGAGCTCAAGAAGTATTGCAGGTTCTGCCGCGAGCACACGATGCACAAAGAGACAAAGTAGGTTGAACGCGGGCTCTTTACGCGGGCCGTGGCATTGCCTGCACAGTGCAGGCCAGTAGCTCTAACGGCAGAGCGTCGGACTCCAAATCCGGGGGTTGGGGGTTCAAATCCCTCCTGGCCTGCCAACTGTTTTTTAAACGAAAAAGCGCACACGATCTGAGGCGACCAGACGGTGTGCTTTTCATGTTATGAAAAAGAGGGACCATGGGGCGCATACTGAAGAAAAAAGATCCGCTGAAAAAGAAGAAAAAGACCGATGGCGAGGTTTCCGGTAGCACCGCGGCTGACGGTTCCCAGAGCAAGCCCGTTGTCGGCGCCAAGCTGGTTTCCGGCGTCACCGTGAAAACCGGCAAGGGGCAGATCGGCTCTTCCGGTGTTGCCAAAAAGATCGGCGGCATGATGGAAACCGGTCGCATCGGCCGGGCCGTTCAGTTCCTTCGGGAAGTGAAGGTTGAGCTGAAGAAGGTCACCTGGCCGACGCGTCAGCAGACCCTTGGCTCCACGGCGGTGGTATTGCTGCTGGTGATGATCATCAGCGTGTTCCTGGGAGTGGCGGATCTGATCCTGGGCCGGTTGATTCAGGTGATTCTCAATTAGATGATGAGGACGGTATCGTGGCGTTAAAATGGTATGTGGTGCACGTTTATTCCGGATTTGAAAACAAGGTCCAGAAGTCCCTGGAGGACCGTATCGCATCGTCCGGCTGCGCCGATAAGTTCGGCGAGGTGATCGTGCCCACCGAGCAGGTGGTCGAGCTGGTCAAGGGAAAGAAAAAGCAGTCGTCGCGCAAGTTCTATCCCGGATACATCCTCGTCCAGATGGAGCTCGACGACGAGACATGGCACGTGGTGGCCAACACGGCCAAGGTGACCGGTTTTCTGGGTGGTAAGAACAAGCCGGCGCCCATCACCGACCAGGAGGCGGACAAGATCCTGGAGCGGATTGAGGCGGGCAAGCTGAAACCCCAGCCCAAGTACTCTTTTGAGGTGGGCGATGAGGTGCGGGTGACCGAAGGTCCCTTTGCCACCTTCAGTGGCCTGGTGGAGAACGTGAATCATGAAAAGGGAAAGCTGCGGGTCCTGGTGAGCATCTTCGGGCGTTCCACGCCGGTTGAACTGGATTTCATGCAGGTCGCAAAACTATAGACAGGTTTGGAGTAGACAATGGCAAAAAAAGTTACAGGACAGATAAAGTTGCAGGTCACGGCCGGCAAGGCCAACCCGTCACCGCCCATCGGCCCGGCCCTGGGGCAGCACGGCGTGAACATCATGGATTTCTGCAAGGCCTTTAACGCCCGGACGGCGGACCAGGAAGGGATGATCATTCCCGTGGTCATCACGGTGTATGCGGACAAGTCTTTTTCGTTTATCACCAAGACCCCGCCGGCGGCCGTTCTGCTGAAAAAGGCGGCCAAGATCGCCAAGGGCTCCGCCGTACCCAACAAGGACAAGATCGGCAAGGTGTCCATGCAGGACGTGGAGGAGATCGCCAGGTTGAAGATGCCTGACCTGAATGCCACGGACTTGGACGCCGCCTGCAGGATTATTCAAGGGACCGCCCGAAGCATGGGCATTGAGATTGTACAATAGGAGAGATCACAGATGGCCAAGAAAGGGAAAAAAATTGTCGCGGCCCAGCAGAAAGTCGACACCACCCGCAAGTACGACATTTCCGAGGGGATCGACCTGGCGCTTCAGGCGCGTTTCGCCGGCTTTGATGAAAGCGTGGACATTGCCGTTCGCCTGGGTGTAGACCCCCGGCATGCCGACCAGATGGTCCGCGGGTCCGTGGTGCTGCCCCACGGCACGGGCAAGGAGATCAAGATCCTGGTGTTTGCCAAGGGCGAAAAGGAAAAAGAGGCCCTGGACGCCGGCGCTGATTTCGTGGGCAACGACGAGTTGATTGAGGACATCAAGAACGGCTGGTTCGGTTTTGACAAGGCCGTGGCCACGCCGGACATGATGGGTGCCGTGGGCAAGATCGGGAAGCTGCTGGGCCCCAGAGGCCTGATGCCCAATGCCAAGACCGGAACGGTCACCTTTGACGTGGCCAGGGCCGTGAACGACCTGAAGGCCGGCAAGATCGACTTCCGGGTCGACAAGGCCGGTATTATTCACGCGCCGCTGGGAAAGTCATCCTTCGGCACCGAGAAGCTGCAGGACAACCTGATGGCCCTGCTCAAAATGCTGGTCGCCATGAAGCCGGCCACCAGCAAGGGGGCCTACATGAGAAGCCTTGCCGTATCTACCTCCATGGGCGCCGGTGTCCGGCTGGACCCGCTGCTGGTAAAGGATGCGGTAAAATAAAAGGGTCTTGCCGGCGACGGCTCACCCTCTTTGCGCAGGATATTTTAACCGCGCTGTTTGAAACCGTTCAGACGGCGTACATTATTTTCTGTCAAAGACCGCAGGCGCATGCCCGTGCATGCTTAATCCGGTTTACCGGCCTGCCGAGACAGAGTGACATCATTTTTAGTTACTGCTGAATGTGTCGCCTCCGGTCTTTTTCGGAAACAGAAAGGAGGTGTATTCCACTTTGCTGAATCTTACTCAGAAACAAGCCCTGGTAGAGGAACTGCGCGGATCTTTTCAGAAGGCCGCCATTTTAATTCTAACGGATTACAAAGGCCTCACCGTGGAGCAGGTCAATGACCTGCGGCGTAAGCTCAAGGAGGTCGGCGTTGAGTACCGGGTGGTGAAAAACACCCTGCTGCGCCGGGCCGTCCAGGAGACGGACATGGCCGCGGCCCAGGACCATTTTACGGGTCCCACGGCGGTCGCCCTGGGTTATGACGATCCGGTGGCGGTGGCCAAGGTGCTGTCCGAGTTTGCCAAAACCAATGACAAGCTGGAGGTCAAGGTCGGCGTCATGGGCGGCAAGCTGATGGACCGCGACAGGATTACCGCGCTTTCCAAGCTGCCGTCACGCGAAGAGCTGCTGGCCAAGCTGCTCGGAACGATGAACGCGGTGCCCACGTCTTTTGTCCGGGTGCTCAACGGTATTCCCGCCAAGTTTGTTTATGCGCTGGCCGCCATCAAGGATCAGAAAGAGGCTGCATAAACAGACCGGTGAAACACATCTTATCAATTTTTCTATATTATCAAGTTGGAGGAAGGATCAATGGCTGACATTACCAAGCAGGATGTAATCGATTTTATCGCAAATATGACCGTACTGGAGCTGTCTGAACTGATTACCGAACTGGAAGAGAAGTTCGGTGTTTCCGCGGCCGCGCCCGTGGCCATGATGGCCGGTGGCATGCCTGCCGGCGGTGATGCCGGGGCTGCTGAGGAAAAGACAGAGTTTGACGTTATGCTGCTCACCGCAGGCGACAAGAAGATTCAGGTCATCAAGGAAGTCCGGGCCATCACCGGTCTGGGTCTCAAAGAGGCCAAGGCCCTGGTGGAAGAGGCTCCCAAGCCCGTCAAGGAAGGGGTTCCCAAGGACGAAGCGGAAAAACTCAAGGCCCAGCTGGAAGGCGCCGGCGCCCAGGTGGAGATCAAATAATCGGCGGCCATCGGCCGATGACGGTAAGGCGGTCCGACCCATTTTCGTGGTTCATCACGGAAATGGGTCGGCTGTCATGCCATGCAGGACAATTCTGGAGTTCGGGAAAACAGGACGCGAGGCATGCGGTGTGGCTGGGCCTCACCCCCGAATCCCGCAAAAACATTTTTCGGAGATGCCATGTCAGGCGAATCTATGTTGAACAGGCGCATTAGAAAGCAATTCGGCAAGCTGGACAAGATCGTGGAAATACCCGATCTGATCGGTATGCAGAAAGAGTCCTACGGACGATTCCTGCAGCTGGGAATTCCGCCGGAAAAGCGTGAGAAGATCGGGTTGCAGGCGATCTTTCAGTCGGTATTCCCCATCAAGGATTTTACCAAAAGCGCCTCCCTCGAATTTGTCTCCTACTCCTTCGGCAGCGTCAAGCACTCGGTGGCCGAATGCATTCAGCGGGGCATGACCTACGAGATTCCAGTGCGCATACGGGTCCGGCTGGTTGTCTATGACATGGATGAGACATCAGGAACATCCAGCATTCGGGACATCAAGGAACAGGAAATCTATTTCGGCGCCATTCCCCTGATGACGGACAACGGCACCTTTATTATCAACGGCACCGAGCGGGTGGTGGTGAGCCAGCTCCACCGGTCGTCGGGCATTTTCTTTGATCACGACCAGGGCAAGACCCACTCTTCCGGCAAGGTGGTCTACAGTTCCCGTATCATTCCGGTGCGGGGGTCCTGGATCGATATTGAGATCGACCCCAAGGACATCGTCCACATGCGCATCGACCGGCGGCGGAAGTTTCCGGGCACCATCCTGTTCAAGGCCCTGGGCTACACGGTAAAGGACATTCTTGACTATTTCTACACCAGGGAGCGCATTTTTGTCCGCAAGAAGAAGGTGTTCAAGGCCTTCAGCGAAGATTCCCTGCGGGGCCAGCGGGCCACGGTCCGTATCAAGCACCCTGAAACCGGCGATCTGATCGTGGACAAGGGCCGGATATTTAACAAGACCGTGTTGAAAAACATGAAGTCCGCGGGTATCGACATGGTGCCCATTCGTCCTGAAGATGTGGTGGGCGCCGTTCTGGCCGCGCCGTTGACCGAGCCCTCCACCGGGGAGATGCTGGCCGATGCCGGCGACTTTATCAGCGAGGAGATGTTTGAGCGCATCGGCGAACTGGGTATTGAGGAGTTCCAGATCCTTTTTATCGACGGCGCCGGCAGCACCGATTCCATTGTCAAGACCCTGCTGCTGGACAAAGTAAACACCAAGGAAGAGGCACTGATCGATATCTACCGGCGCATTCGGCCGGGCAACCCGGCCACGCCTGAAGTGGCCCAGGATTTTATAGATCACCTCTTTTTCAAACCCGACTATTACGATCTTTCAGCCGTGGGCCGGCTGAAACTAAATCACCGGCTGGGCGCCCACGCGCCGGTGAGCCTGCGGACCCTGCGGCGTGAAGACCTGCTGCTGGCCGTGAGGACCCTGATTCACCTGAAAAACACCCAGGGACCGGTGGACGACATCGACCATCTGGGCAACCGCCGGGTGCGGGCCGTGGGCGAGCTGCTGGAAAATCAGTACCGCATCGGCCTGGTGCGCATGGAGCGGGCCATCAAGGAGCGCATGAGCCTTCAGGAGGTGGATGCGCTCATGCCCCACGATCTGATCAATCCCAAGCCGGTTTCGGCGGTGGTGCGGGAATTCTTCGGTACCAGTCAGCTTTCCCAGTTCATGGACCAGACCAACCCGTTGTCCGAGACCACCCACAAGCGGCGTCTCTCCGCCCTGGGCCCAGGCGGCCTGACCCGGGAACGGGCCGGATTTGAGGTCCGGGACGTGCATCCCTCTCACTACGGCCGCATCTGTCCCATTGAAACGCCGGAAGGTCCCAACATCGGCCTGATCGTTTCCCTGAGCACCTATGCCCGTGTCAACGACTATGGATTTATTGAGACGCCCTACCGTGTGGTCAACGACACCAAGGTGTCCAAAGAGATTAAAATGCTGCCCGCCTTTGAAGAAGGGGAACATCCCATCGCCCAGGCCAACGCCCCTATCGGCAAGGACGGCCGTTATGTGAACCCGGTGGTCATTGCCCGGGTGGCCGGCGAGTTCAGCATGATCAAGGCCAGGGACGTGGAGCTGATGGATGTGTCGCCCAACCAGCTGGTCAGTGTTTCGGCCTCCCTGATTCCTTTTCTTGAAAACGACGACGCCAACCGTGCCCTGATGGGGTCCAACATGCAGCGCCAGTCCGTGCCCCTGGCCAGGACCAGCGCGCCCCTGGTGGGCACGGGTGTGGAAAAGGTGGTGGCCCGGGATTCGGGCGTGGCCGTGGTGGCCCGCCGCCCCGGAGAGGTGGTTTACGTGGACGCTGGCCGCATCGTGGTCCGTCACGACGCCGACAACAAGGACCCGGAGGCCAAACCGGTGACGGTCTACAACCTGTCCAAGTTCATCCGGTCCAACCAGAACACCTGTTTCAACCACCGTCCCATTGTTAAAAAGGGACAGCGGGTGGTACCCGGCGACGTGCTGGCCGATGGCCCGGCAACGGAAAAGGGAGAGCTGGCCCTGGGCAAGAACGTGACCGTGGCCTTCATGCCCTGGGGCGGGTACAACTTTGAAGACTCCATCCTGGTGGGAGAAACCCTGGTCCGGGACGGCGTGTTCACCTCAATCCACATCGAGGAGTTCGAGGTGGTGGCCCGGGACACCAAGCTGGGTAAGGAAGAAATCACCTGCGATATTCCCAACGTGGGCGAGGAGAGCCTGGTGGACCTGGATGAGAGCGGCATCGTCCGTCTGGGCGCTGAGGTCAAACCCGGCGATATCCTGGTGGGTAAAATCACGCCCAAGGGCGAGACGCAGCTCTCTCCGGAAGAGAAACTGCTGCGCGCCATCTTCGGCGAAAAGGGCGGTAATGTGAAAGACACCTCCCTTCGGGTGCCCCCCGGTGTCAGCGGAACGGTCATCGATGCCAAGGTGTTTACCCGTCGGGGCGTGGAAAAGGACACCCGCACCCGCATGATCGAAGAGAGCGAAATCCGTGTGCTGGAGCAGAACCGGGACGACGAGATTGCGGTCATCGAAGAGGTGACCCGGGAACGCCTCAAGGCGCTGCTGACGGGGCAGAAGTGCGATACACCGGTCAAGAAGGGCAAGAAGACCATTCTTGCCAAGGGAGACAAGATCACGGCCGCCCTGTTTGACGAGGTGCCTACCTCCCAGTTCGAAAAGCTTGCCGTGACCTCTGACAGTGTCACGGAACAGGCCCACCGGGTGTTTGAGTGGTATCGGACCCAGGTCGATGCCTGCCGGGAAGAGTTCGAGGCCAGGATCAGCCGTTACGGCGCCGGCGAAGAGCTGCCCCCCGGTGTGATCAAAATGGTCAAGGTTTACGTGGCCATGAAGCGGGTGCTCTCCACGGGTGACAAGATGGCCGGACGCCACGGCAACAAGGGCGTGGTGTCGCGTATTCTGCCCCAGGAAGACCTGCCCTACTTTGAAGACGGCACCACGGTGGAGATGGTGTTAAACCCCCTGGGTGTGCCGTCCCGTATGAACGTGGGCCAGATTCTGGAAATTCATCTGGGCCGGGCCGCCAGGGTCCTTGGCGACCAGATCAACACGATGCTGGAAGAAAAGAAATACAAGGACCTGAAGAAAAAGCTGTCCGCCGTTTTCGATAAGGAGATACCGGCAGCCGAGATTGAGGCCATGAGTTCGGCCCGTCTCTGCGAGTTCGCGTCTGAATACAAAGACGGTGTTCACATGGAGACCCCGGTGTTTGACGGCGCCAAGGAGGCGGAGATCAAGGCCCTGCTCAAGGAGGGCGGCGTGGATGAGACCGGCCAGGCGAGACTTTACGACGGCCGTACCGGCCAGCCCTTTGACGAGCGGATCACCGTGGGCACCATGTACATGCTTAAACTCCACCACCTGGTGGACGACAAGCTGCACGCCCGGTCCATCGGCCCCTACTCCCTGGTCACCCAGCAGCCCCTGGGCGGCAAGGCCCAGTTCGGCGGCCAGCGCCTGGGCGAAATGGAAGTGTGGGCCATGGAAGCCTATGGCGCGGCTTACGCGTTGCAGGAGTTCCTTACGGTTAAGTCCGATGATATCGCCGGCCGGACCCGCATGTACGAGAAGATTGTCAAGGGCCAGAACGTGCTGGACCCGGGGATTCCCGAGTCTTTCAAGGTTCTGACCAAGGAGATGAAAGCGCTTGGCCTGGATGTAACCCTTATTGAACAGCAAGATAAGGAGTAACGATTGGAAACTGTATACGATTTTTTTGCAAAACCGGTAAACCCCCGGCGTTTTTCAGGCGTCAAGATCGCCCTGGCCTCGTCGGAGCAGATTCTGCAATGGTCCTTCGGCGAGATCACCAAGCCCGAAACCATCAATTACCGGACCTTCCGGCCCGAGCGGGACGGGCTGTTCTGCGCCAAGATCTTCGGACCGACCAAGGACTTTGAGTGTAACTGCGGCAAGTACAAGCGCATGAAGCACCGGGGCGTTACCTGCGAAAAATGCGGGGTGGAGGTGATCCAGTCCAAGGTTCGGCGGGAGCGCATGGCCCACATCAAGCTGGCGTCGCCGGTTTCCCACATATGGTTTCTCAAAAGCCTGCCCAGCAAGATCGGCAACGTGCTGGACCTGACCTTAAAAGAGCTGGAACGGGTGCTCTATTTCGACAGCTATATCGTCATTGATCCGAAAAACACAGACCTGTCCCCCCTGCAACTGCTGCCCGAGGAGGCCTACCAGGAGGCCCGGGCCAAACACGGTTCGGACTTTGAGGCCGCCATCGGCGCGGAAGCCATAAAGGCCCTGCTGGACAAGGTGGACCTGGAGGTGCTCAGTACGCAACTGCGGGATGACCTGAAAGCCACCTCGGTGGAGGCCAAGCGCAAGAAACTGGCCAAACGGCTGCGGATCGTTGACGCGTTCCGAAAGTCCGGGGTCTCCCCCTCATGGATGATCATCGAAGTGGTGCCGGTGCTGCCGCCGGACCTGCGGCCCCTGGTGCCCCTGGAGGGCGGGCGGTTTGCCACCTCGGATTTGAACGACCTTTACCGCCGGGTGATCAACCGGAACAACCGGCTCAAGCGGCTCATGGAGCTCAAGGCCCCGGACATCATCATTCGCAATGAAAAGCGCATGCTGCAGGAAGCGGTGGATGTGCTGTTCGACAACGGCCGCCACGGCCGGGCCGTCACCGGCAGCAACAAGCGGCCCCTGAAGTCGCTTACCGACACCCTGAAAGGCAAGCAGGGCCGGTTCCGGCAGAACCTGCTGGGCAAGCGGGTCGACTACTCCGGACGTACGGTCATTACCATCGGTCCCAACCTGCGGCTGCACCAGTGCGGCCTCCCCAAACAGATGGCCCTGGAGCTGTTCAAGCCGTTTATCTATTACCGCCTGGAACAGAAAGGCTATGTGTCCACCGTCAAGAGCGCCAAGAAGATGGTGGAGCGGGAGACCCCGGAGGTCTGGGATACTCTGGAGGAGGTTGTCAAGGAGTACCCGGTGATGCTCAACCGGGCGCCCACCCTTCACCGGCTGGGCATTCAGGCCTTTGAGCCGGTGCTTATAGAGGGCAAGGCCATTCAGCTGCATCCCCTGGTCTGTACGGCCTTTAACGCCGATTTCGACGGCGACCAGATGGCCGTTCACATTCCGCTTTCCGTGGAGGCCCAGATTGAGGCCCGGGTGTTGATGCTGGCCACCAACAATATTCTCTCCCCGGCCAACGGCAGCCCCATCATCGTCCCCACCCAGGATATCGTGCTGGGCACCTATTACATGACCAAGACCATTGAGGGGACCAAAGGTGAGGGCGCCGTGTTTTCCGGTCCCGAAGAGGTGGTGGCGGCCTTTGATTCAGGAACGGTGGGGCTTCATGCCGCCGTCTCCGTTCGTATCAACGGCAAGCTTTACGACACATCGGTAGGCCGTGTGCTGGTGTGGGAGGTGATTCCCCAGCAGATCGTGCCGGTGTTCAAGACCATTCACTTTTCGGCCAAGAAAGAGGCCAACAGTGTGCTGGCAGAGATCAAGCGGGGGGCTGCTTTTGTCGACATGCAGAAAAAGCATGGCGATGAAAGCGGTGTGGATTACGAGCGGGCCATGAAAAAAGAGGACATGATTACGGAATTCGGCCTTTCCGAGGCGGACGCCGATTACCTGTTCTCCCTGAAGGAAGGTGAATGCAGCGATATCATCGAAACCAGCGAGGGCTACCGCCTGTTCAAACTGGCCGGCTACCGGAGCGAGATTCCCTTTGAGATGGTCAACCGGCCCCTGGGCAAAAAGGCCATTCGGGAGCTGGTGGACGGGGCCTATCGCAACACGGGACTGAAATCCACGGTGATTCTGGCCGACCGGCTCAAGGACATCGGATACAAGTATTCAACCCTTGGTGGCCTTTCCATCTCCATCGACGCCATGGTGGTGCCGGAAAAGAAATGGGACATTATCAGGGCCGCTGAAAAGAAGGTGGATGAGATCGCCAACCAGTACAAGGAAGGCCTGATCACCCAGGGTGAAAAATACAACAAGGTCGTGGATATCTGGTCCAAGGCCACCGACGACATCGCCAACGAGATGATGGAGGCCATGCGGACCGATGCCGGCACGGCCACCGGGCGGTTTAACCCGGTCTTCATGATGGCCGACTCCGGCGCCCGGGGCAGCAAAGACCAGATGCGGCAGCTGGCCGGCATGCGGGGCCTGATGGCCAAGCCTTCCGGCGAGATCATCGAAACCCCCATCGTGGCCAACTTCCGGGAAGGCCTCAGCGTACTCCAGTACTTTATCTCCACCCACGGCGCACGGAAAGGCCTGGCGGACACGGCCTTAAAGACCGCCAACTCCGGGTATCTCACCCGCCGGCTGGCCGACGTGGCTCAGGACTGCATCATCACCGAGGACGACTGCGGCGCCATGATGGGTGTGGAGGTCGAGGCCCTGGTGGAAGGTGGTGAGATCATCGAACGCCTGGTGGACCGGGTCATCGGCCGCATCGCCTTGGAGGATATCCGCGACCCCTTTACCGACGAGGTGATTGTCAAGGGCGGCGAGGAGATCACTGAGCGGCATCTTCCCGCTATTGAGAATTCGGGCATCACCAAGATATGGATCCGCTCCGTGCTGACCTGCAAGAGTGAGACCGGCATCTGCGCCAAGTGCTACGGCCGGGATTTTGCCCACGGCAAACTGGTGGAGCACGGCCAGGCCGTCGGCATTCTGGCGGCCCAGTCCATCGGTGAGCCCGGCACCCAGCTCACCATGAGAACCTTTCACATCGGCGGTACCGCCAGCCGGAAGGTGGAGCGGGCCGAGATTCGGGCACGGGTGGATGGCTTCATCCGTCTGGGCGACCTGAAGCTGGTGGAAAACGCCGAAAAGAAGCTGGTGGTCATGAACCGCCGGGGCGGTGAGTTCACCATTGTCAACAAGGCGGGCCGGGAAGTTGAGAAGTGTCCGGTCATTTACGGCGCCACCATAGTTGTGAAGGACGGCCTGGAGGTCCAGGCCGGTGATGTGCTGGCCGCATGGGATCCCTTTACCACGCCCATCGTGGCGGAAGTGGCCGGTACGGTGAAGTTCGGTGACATCGTCAAGGGAAAGACCATGCAGGAGATGGTGGACCCGGTGACCGGCAAGTCGAGCCAGACCATTATCGACGAGAGCCGTACTCATGATGTGCGGCCCCGTATCTCCATCAAGGACGAAGAGAACAAGACGGCCACCCTGCCCGATGGAAAGAGCAAGGCCCGTTATCCCCTGCCCGTGGGCGCGGTCCTGCTGGTGGAGGAAAACGACACCATTCGGGCCGGCGACGTGATCGCCAAGCTGCCCCGGGCTACCACCAAGACCAAGGACATCACCGGCGGTCTGCCCCGGGTGGCAGAGCTTTTTGAGGTACGCAAGCCCAAGGAGGCGGCCATTCTGAGCGAGATCAACGGGTATGTCTCCATTGCCAAGGCCACCACCAAGAAGGGCAAGCAGAAGGTGACCGTGGCGCCGGTGGACGGCGGCGAGCCCAGGGAATACCTGATTCCCCGGGGTAAACACATCAACGTGTACGACGGGGATTATATTCGGGCCGGTGAAGAGATCGTTGCCGGGTCGGCCAACCCTCAGGACGTAATGAACATTCGGGGCGACGTCGCCCTGGCCCGTTACCTGGTGGACGAGGTGCAGGAGGTGTATCGGCTTCAGGGCGTCACCATCAACGACAAACATATTGAGGTCATTGTTCGTCAGATGATGCGGCGGGTCAAGATCAAGGAGATCGGCGACACGGAATTTATCGATGACGAGCAGGTGGACCGGCAGCGATTTGAAGATGTCAACCGGGAGGTGATAGCCAGTGGTGGAAAGCCCGCCGTGGGCGAGCCCCTGATTCTCGGTATTACCAAGGCGTCTCTGGCCACGGAGAGCTTTATCTCCGCGGCCTCGTTCCAGGAAACCACCAAGGTGCTCACCGATGCCAGTATCGCCGGAAAGACCGACTACCTGAAGGGGCTCAAGGAGAACGTTATCATGGGCCGCCTGATTCCGGCGGGCACCGGTTTTGTGGAGTATCGCAAGACCGCGGAAAAGTAGTGCAGCCGGAACGAAAAATCGTGTTAAACACAGACAAAATGCTTGACAGGGCGAAAAAATAATTATACCGTTCTTTGTTTTATCGGATTTGCAATCATTAAACCGAGAGTTTGCAAAAAAAGGGAGTTGAAACGGGAAACATGCCTACGATTAATCAGCTGGTACGCAACGGAAGAAAGCGGGCAACCAAGAAGACCACCACCCCGGCATTGAAGGGCGCCCCCCAGAAGCGGGGGGTGTGTGTGCGGGTGTATACCACCACGCCGAAAAAGCCGAACTCGGCTTTGCGTAAAGTGGCCAGGGTGCGGCTGACCACCGGCATCGAGGTCACCGCCTACATTCCGGGTATCGGTCACAACCTTCAGGAACACTCGGTGGTGCTGGTTCGCGGCGGCCGCGTCAAGGACCTTCCGGGTGTGCGGTACCACATCGTGCGGGGGACTCTGGACACCCTGGGCGTCAGTGACAGGAAGCAGGGCCGGTCCAAGTACGGCACGAAGAGACCCAAGTAAGGGGGCCGGGCGGCCCGGCGGGGCCCCATGCGGATCGAACACATATAAACAGGACAATGGTGTAAGGTATGCCTAGAAAAAGAGAAGTTCCGGTACGACCGGTTTTGCCGGATGCACGGTACAACAGCAAGCTGGTATCCATGTTTATTCACAAGCTGATGCGTGACGGCAAGAAAAGCACGGCAGAGTCCATACTCTACAGGGCGTTTGACATGATCAACGAGAAGACGGGCAAGGCGCCGCTGGAGGTGTTTGAAGAGGCCCTGGCCAATGTCAAGCCCAAGATTGAGGTCAAGTCCAGGCGTGTCGGCGGTTCCACCTACCAGGTGCCCACCGAGATCCGGGAAGCCCGGCGGGTGGCCCTGGCCATTCGGTGGCTGATCGGCTATGCCCGGAGCCGTGCGGAAAAGGGAATGGACGTGAAACTGGCCGGTGAGCTGATGGATGCGGCCGGACAGCGGGGCGCTTCGGTTAAGAAACGGGAAGATACCCATAAGATGGCGGAGGCGAACAAGGCTTTTGCCCACTATCGGTGGTAGATACCGCGGGTAAAAGATTTTTATATAGATTATTACAAATATTAAACATTTTATAATCAGCGAGTGCATGTAAAAAGGGGGCAGCATTATGGCAAAGGCAAAGTTTGAGCGGAAAAAGCCGCATGTAAACGTAGGTACGATCGGCCATATCGACCACGGCAAGACGACGCTGACGGCGGCGATCACGAAGCACTGCAGCCTGAAGGGCTGGGGCGAGTACGTGGCGTTTGACAAGATCGACAAGGCGCCGGAAGAGCGTGAGCGCGGTATCACCATAGCAACGGCCCACGTGGAGTACGAGTCGGATGCCCGTCATTACGCGCATGTGGACTGCCCGGGCCACGCGGACTACATTAAGAACATGATCACCGGCGCGGCCCAGATGGACGGGGCGATCCTGGTGGTGGGCGCGGACGACGGCCCCATGCCCCAGACCCGTGAGCACATTCTGCTGGCGCGTCAGGTGGGTGTGCCCAAGATCGTGGTGTTTTTGAACAAGTGCGACATGGTGGACGACGAAGAGCTGATCGAGCTGGTGGAACTGGAGCTTCGGGAGCTTTTGGATAAGTACGATTTTCCGGGGGACGACACCCCGATCATTCGGGGCAGTGCGTTGAAGGCCCTGGAGAGCGACGATCCGGCCAGCGACGACGCCAAGTGCATATTTGAGTTGCTGGCGGCGCTGGACTCTTATATTCCGGTTCCGGAACGGGATACGGACAAGCCGTTTCTGATGCCCATTGAGGACGTGTTCAGCATTTCCGGCCGTGGCACGGTGGTGACGGGCCGTATCGAGCGCGGTATCGTGAAGGTGGGTGAAGAGATCGAGCTGGTGGGTATTCGGGAGACGACCAAGACGGTGTGTACGGGCGTTGAGATGTTCCGGAAGCTTCTGGACGAAGGCCGCGCCGGTGACAACGTTGGCCTGCTGCTGCGGGGCACCAAGCGCGACGAAGTGGAGCGGGGCCAGGTGGTGGCGGCACCCAAGAGTATTACGCCGCATACCAAGTTCAAGGCCGAGGTATACATCCTGAGCAAGGAGGAAGGCGGGCGTCATACACCGTTTTTCACCGGATACCGTCCGCAGTTTTATTTTCGGACAACGGATGTGACGGGCATTTTGAGCCTGCCGGAGAACGTGGAGATGGTAATGCCGGGCGACAACGTGACGATTACCGGTGAACTGATCACCCCCATCGCCATGGAGAAGGAACTGCGGTTTGCCGTCCGTGAGGGCGGTCGCACCGTGGGCGCCGGCGTTGTCAGTGAAATTATAGAATAACGACTAGCCAGCCGTCGGGCTGCATGGGAAGTAAAAACAGGCTATGAATACCAAGATCAGGATTAAGCTCAAGGCGTACGATCATAAGCTGCTGGACCAGTCGGCACTGGACATCGTTGATACGGCCCGGAAAACCGGGGCACGGATCGTGGGACCCATCCCGCTTCCCACGCGGATCAACAAGTTCTGTGTGCTGCGGTCGCCCCACGTGGACAAGAAGTCCCGGGAGCAGTTTGAAATGCGGACCCATAAGCGGCTGCTGGACATTATTGAACCGACTCAACAGACGGTGGACGCGTTGATGAAGCTTGACCTGTCTCCGGGTGTGGATGTCGCCATCAAATTGTAGCAAGGGCAGTGTAAGGAAACAGACGGCCATGTGCAGAGGAATTATTGGACGAAAGATAGGAATGACAGGGGTCTTTTCCGACCAGGGGGAATATGTTCCCGTTACAGTGGTCGAAGCCGGCCCCTGCGTGGTGACCCAGATCAAGACCGTTGAAACCGACGGCTACAACGCGCTTCAACTGGGGTTTATGGAAAAAAAGGCCAACAAGGTCAACAAGCCGCTGGCCGGCCACTTCAAGAAAAGCGGCGGTGTGGGGTTTGCCTATGTCAGGGAAATGGCGGTGGACGATCCGTCCGCGTATACCCTGGGCCAGGTGATCAACGCCGAACTCTTTTCGATCGGCGAAAAGGTGCATGTTGCCGGACTGATGAAGGGCCGTGGTTTTGCCGGTGTTGTAAAACGACATGGATTTGCCGGCGGCAAAGATACCCACGGTTGCCACAGCCACCGGGTACCGGGTTCCATCGGCACCAGCGCCTGGCCCAGTAAGGTATTCAAGGGAAAGAAGCTGCCCGGCCGGTACGGCAATACGCGCATCACGACCAAAAATCTGAAGGTGTTTGATGTGCAGTCGGACAACAACCTGATCCTGATCAAGGGCGCGGTTCCCGGCAGCAACAATGGACTGGTGGAGATTCGGAAAATCAACGCCTGATTGAGGCAGGCGGCGTTTTGTGTCGCTTAACAAGCGGTGGACGAGGATATTATGGCAGTCGTAGATATAAAGAACATGAACGGGGAAACGGTTTCTCAGGCAGAGCTTCCCGACAGCATCTTCGACGTTGAGGTCAAGGAGAGCGTTCTGCACGAGGTGGTAAAAATGCAGCTGGCGCGCAGACGTTCGGGAACCGCTTCCACCAAGGGACGATCCGACGTGGCGGGCAGCCGGGCCAAACTTTTTCGCCAGAAGGGCACGGGTCGTGCCCGGCGGGGCGATGTCAAGTCGCCGCTGCTGAAAGGTGGTGGCGTTGTTTTCGGCCCCCATCCCCGCTCATTTGACTACAGTGTACCCAAGAAGGTCAGAAAACTGGCGTTGAAAATGGCACTGACCAGCAAGCTGCGGGACAACACCCTGACCGTTGTGGATCAGTTCCGGTTCGACAGAATCAAGACAAAGGACTTTGTCGGAGCCATCAATGCCCTGGGGGCCGCCAACGCGCTGGTCATCTCCGACGGCAGCGAGACCCTTGAAAAGTCGGCCCGTAACGTTCCGAAGATCAAGGTGCTCAAGTGCGACGGGCTGAATGTTTACGATATTCTTAAATACAAGAATCTCGTGCTGCCCGAGGCAGCGATCAAGATGATAGAGGGGAGGCTTTTGTAATGGTTTATCATGATTTAATCCGGCGTCCGGTGACCACCGAGAAGACGACCCTTCAGAAGGAGACGGCCAACCAGGTTACCTTTGAGGTCGACCGGCGGGCTAACCGGGTGGAGATCAAGCGTGCGGTGGAGCAGGTGTTCAACGCCAAGGTGGCCGCCGTCAATACCGCCAGCGTAAAGGGAAAGAAAAAACGCATGGGCCGGAATATCGGCAAACGGAAAGACTGGAAAAAAGCGGTAGTGACCCTGATGCCGGGGGAACGTATCGATTTTTTTGACGGTGTATAGCGGAGGCAGACAATGGGTATCAGAAAAGTAAAACCGACCTCTCCCGGGCGCAGGTTCCAGGAATATTCTACATTTGAAGAGATAACCGCCGACCGGCCGTCCGAAAAGGGCCTGATCGAACCGTTGCGAAAAAGCGGCGGGCGGAATGCCAACGGGCGGATCACCTGCCGGCATCGGGGCGGCGGTCACAAACGGCATTATCGGGTCATTGATTTCAAGCGTAACAAGGACGACATTCCCGCAAAGGTGGCGGCCATCGAATACGACCCCAACCGGTCGGCCCGGATTGCCCTTCTGTTTTACGCCGATGGTGAGAAACGTTATATTCTGGCGCCGGTGAACCTCAAGGTGGGGGATACCGTCATGAGTGGACCGGCTTCGGAGATAAAGCCCGGCAACGCCATGCCCCTGGCCAGCATTCCTCTGGGTACGGAGGTTCACAATATCGAGCTGCGGCTGGGCAAAGGCGGGCAGATCGTCCGCAGCGCTGGCGGCTATGCAAAGGTAATGGCAAAGGAGGCCCGCTATGTGCTGTTGCGGCTTCCCTCCAGCGAGATGCGCAAGGTGCTGGCCACCTGCAAGGCCACCATCGGCCGGGTGGGGAACGTGGAACACGACGATGTTTCCATCGGCAAGGCTGGCAGAAACCGGTGGATGGGCAACCGGCCCAGAGTTCGGGGCGTGGCCATGAACCCCGTGGATCATCCCATGGGGGGTGGTGAAGGCAAGTCCTCGGGCGGCCGTCATCCCTGTTCTCCATGGGGCCAGCAGTCCAAGGGCGTCAGGACGCGCAACAACAAGAGAACCGATCAGTTTATTGTCAAGAGACGATCAAAATAACGCGACGGACACGAATAACGTCTAGCGGAGCAAGGAGAAGGACAAGATGCCAAGGTCGTTGAAAAAAGGGCCGTTTGTAGATGAAAAGCTTGAAAACAAGATCGTGATTGCCCGCAACACCAAGAGCAGTCATATCATCAAGACATGGTCCCGGCGGTCTACCGTTACCCCCGAGATGGTGGGGCTGACCTTTGCGGTGCATAACGGGAAAAAGTTCATTCCCGTGTTCGTGACGGAAAACATGGTAGGCCACAAGCTTGGCGAGTTCTCTCCTACCCGCACTTTTTATGGCCATGCCGGTTCGAAAAAGAGCAAGGTCAAGTAGGAAAGAAACGCCGGAAACTGAAGTGGCGGTGACTAAACAGTTAAGGAATGGTTGAGATGGAGCAGGTAAGCGCAACAGCAAGATATGTACGGATCGGTCCCCAGAAGGTTCGCATGCTGGTGGATGGCATCAAGGGGAAGTCTGTCGAAAAGGGGCTCAACACGCTCAGGTTCATGCCCAACAAGGGTGCGGGACTGGTCGAGAAGGCGCTTCGCTCCGCCGTGGCCAATGCCGAAGAAAAGAACATGGATGTGGACGGCCTGGTCATTCTCAACGTGCTTGTAGACCAGGGGCCGACACTGAAGCGATTTCGGCCCAGGGCACGGGGAAGGGCCACCCGGATACTGAAACGGACAAGCCATATCACGGTTGTTCTGGCTGAAAAAGCAGCCAAAAACTAAAAGGAGGAAACGGTATTGGGTCAGAAAGTAAATCCTGAGGGGTTGCGGCTGGGCATTGTCAAAACCTGGCAGTCACGCTGGTACGCCGACAAGGAATATGCTGATTTTATTCTGGAAGATTTCAAACTGCGCGAATTCGTGAAGAAGAAGCTTCACCATGCCGGTATCGCCAAGGTGGAGATCGAACGGTCGTTGAACCGTATTCGTCTGCGTATATTTGCCGCACGGCCCGGTATCGTCATCGGGAAGAAGGGCAATGAGATCGAACAGCTGAAAAACGAAATACGCCAGAAGGTTGTTGCCGGTAAGGATCTGGCCATCGATATTCAGGAAGTGAAAAAACCCGAAACCGTGGCCCAGCTGGTGGCCGAAAACGTTGCCGGTCAACTGGAACGGCGGGTGGCCTTCCGGCGCGCCATGAAACGCGGGGTCTCTTCGGCCATGCGGTTCGGCGTCAAGGGCATCAAGATCATCTGCTCCGGCCGCTTGGGCGGGGCTGAAATGGCCCGCCGTGAGTGGTACCGGGAAGGCCGGGTGCCGCTTCACACCCTGCGGGCCGATGTGGATTACGGGTTTGTAGAGGCTAATACCACCTATGGCCGAATTGGCGTCAAGGTGTTTATTTTCAAGGGCGAAGTGCTCAAGGATGAACGAAAGAAGAACTGACAGGCAGTCGCGGAGCAATGAATTATGCTGAGTCCAAAGAAAGTTAAATTCAGAAAACAACAGCGGGGAAGAAGAACAGGCACCCGCCTTGCCGGCAGCACCTTGAGTTTTGGTGAATTCGGCCTGCAGGCCACCGAGTGCGGCATGATTACCGCCCGGCAGATCGAGGCGGCTCGTATCGCCATGACCCGGTATATCAAACGTGCGGGAAAGACCTGGATACGGATTTTTCCGGACAAGCCGTTTACCAAGAAGCCCGCTGAAGTTCGAATGGGCAAGGGCAAGGGCGCGCCCGAAGGATGGGCCGCGGTGATTCGGCCGGGGCGGATCCTTTACGAGATGGACGGGGTGCCCGATGAACTGGCCCGCGAGGCCTTTCGCCTGGCCGCCCACAAGCTTCCCGTGAAGACCAAGTTTGTAAAAAGGGAGACGGCTTGATGAAACCAGATGAAATCAAGGCATTGAGTGCCGACGAGGCAAAACAGAAGCTTGTCGAATTAAAGGCCGCCTACTTCAACCTGCGGTTCCGGCACGAGACCGGCCAGCTGGACAACACCAGCATGTTGAAGAAGACCAAGAAAGATATTGCCAGGGTCAAGACGGTGTTAAGCGGCTATAACCGGTAGTCCCGGATCAACGAGGAAGAGAACAGTTACGCCATGAAGACAAGAGGATTGAAGAGACAGTTTGAGGGGACCGTCGTCAGCGACAAGATGGACAAGACGGTTATCGTCGCGGTGGAGCGGCTGGTCAAACACCAGGAGTACAAGAAGTACGTACGCCGGACGGCCAAGTTTGCGGCCCATGACGAGCAGAACCAATGTGCCGTGGGCGACAAGGTGATCATCACGGAGTCCCGGCCCCTCAGCCGGACAAAGCACTGGCGCGTTGTCAATGTTGTGGAAAAGGCTGTTTAATTTATATAGAAGGACACGAAGATGATCCAGACCGAGACACGACTGAAGGTGGCCGACAACTCAGGCGCTAAAATTGTCTATTGTATCAAAGTGTTGGGCGGATCCCGGCGCAGGTACGCCACGGTGGGAGACGTGATTGTGGTCTCTGTCAAGGAGGCGATTCCCAACTCGAAGGTGAAAAAGGGCGATGTGCTCAAGGCCGTCATTGTGCGCACCAAAAAAGAGATCAAGCGGCCCGATGGCTCGTATATCCGGTTTGATGAAAATTCAGCGGTACTGATCTCCGGCAACAATGAGCCCCTGGGAACCCGTATTTTTGGTCCGGTGGCAAGGGAGCTTCGGGCCAAACGGTTCATGAAGATTGTTTCCTTGGCACCGGAAGTGCTGTAAAAAAGGTTGTTCTGGCGAAGAGGGACCCCATGCAGAAAGAAAAAGTGAATATCAAGAAGAACGATAAGGTCAAGATCGTTGCCGGCAAGGACAAGGGCAAGATCGGGAAAGTGCTTTCCGTAAACCGGGAAAAAAACCGCCTGGTGGTAGAGAACATCAACATGATCAAGCGCCATACGCGGCCCAATGTCAGCAACCGGCAGGGCGGTATCATTGAAAGAGAGGCCCCCATCGACCGTTCCAACGTGATGCTGATGTGCGGCAAGTGCGTAACGCCTGTGCGGATCAAGATGAAAGAGCTGGAAGATGGCCGCAAGGTGCGCATGTGCGGCAAGTGTAATGAACTCATTGATTAACGGGCTGTCCGGCGCCGCGGAGAAAAACAATGTCGTCTTTTAAGGAATTTTATACCACAGAGGTGGTACCAAAGCTTCAGGAAACCTTTGGATATAAAAATGTTATGCAGATTCCAAAGCTTGAGAAGATCGTTTTGAACATGGGGCTGGGAGAGGCCATCAGCAACATCAAGATCATTGATTCGGCCGTGGAGGAGCTCAAGCTCATCTCCGGCCAGCAGCCGGTGATCCGGCGGGCGAGAAAATCCATTGCCGCCTTCAAGCTGCGGCAGGGCATGCCTGTTGGCTGCATGGTCACGCTTCGTCATGAACGGATGTACGATTTTTTCAACAAGCTGGTGAACATCGCGCTTCCCCGGGTGCGTGATTTCAGAGGAATTTCGGGCCACGCCTTTGACGGGCAGGGCAACTACACCCTGGGGGTGCGGGAACAGATCATTTTCCCCGAGATTGAGTATGACAAGATCGATAAGATCAAGGGGCTCAACATCACCATCGTGACGTCGGTGCGGAAAGATGACGAGGCCCGTGAACTGCTGCGGCTGATGGGAATGCCGTTCAAGAATTAGGCAAGAAGGTATACGCCGGCGCGGGTAAGTCGCCGGATGGAATTTGCAAGGAGGCTATTTTGGCAAGAACATCGTTGGTCGTAAAAGCAAGCAGGGAGCCAAAGTTCAGCGCAAGAAAGTACAACCGGTGTCCCATATGCGGGCGCCCTAGGGCCTTTATCAGAAAATTCGGCATCTGCCGTATCTGCTTCCGGTCCATGGCCTCCATGGGCAAGCTCCCGGGAGTGACCAAGTCGAGTTGGTAGTCGCCGGCGCATCCGGCGGTAATACGGCAGGTCGACTGCCGTCAGAAAGAAAACGAAGGACGGAGAAGATAACATGAAAGTGACCGACCCGATTGCGGATATGCTGACCCGGATACGCAATGCCGGAAAAGCAAAGCATGCCAGCGTCGACATGCCCAATTCAAAACTGAAGACCCGTATCGCGGATATTCTCAAGGCCAACGGGTATGTAAAAAACTACAAGGTGATCGACGACGATCTGCAGGGGGTGCTGCGCGTTTACTTGAAATATGACAAGCACAACACCCATGCCATTTACGGCATCGAGCGCGTCAGTAAATCCGGGCGCCGGATTTACACGAAAAACAAGGATATGGCGCCGGTACTCAACGGCCTGGGCATTTCCATTCTGTCCACCTCCAGGGGGGTGATGACGGACAAACAGGCCATAAAGGAAAACGTGGGAGGCGAAGTCCTCTGCAATGTTTGGTAAACAAGGGGTGTAGCGGATGGCGCGAATAGGAAAAAAACCGATTCAGGTTCCGGATAAGGTGAAGGTGTCATACACCGACAGGTGTATTACCGTGTCCAGTGACAAGGGCGCCCTGTCGCGGACCGTTCAGGGCAACGTGGACCTGGAGATAAACGAGGGCCACATTAACGTAGTGGCGGGCAGCGAGGACAGAAAGGTCCTGGCGCTGCAGGGCCTCTACCGTTCCCTGGTCAACAATATGGTTCAGGGCGTCAGCACCGGGTTCTCCCGCAGCCTGGAGATTAACGGCATCGGCTACCGGGTGGAGATCAACGGCCAGACGGTGGTGTTGAACATCGGATATTCCCATCCGATCAATTTTGAGCTTCCCGACGGCGTTACCGCCAAGGTGGAAAAGAACGTGCTGACCCTTGCATCCATCGACAAGGAACTGCTGGGGCAGACGGCTGCGTCCATTCGCAAGTTGAGGCCGCCGGAGCCCTACAAGGGGCGCGGCATCAAGTACACCGACGAGCATATTCAGCGCAAGGCCGGTAAGACTAAATAGAATGTAGAGGATGAAAGATGGGTGCTGCAAATAAAAAACAGGAGTTGCGGTTAAAACGAAAGGCCAGAATCCGGAAAAAGATTGCGGGTACCCCGGAACGGCCGCGGTTGAGCATATTCAGAAGCGCGCGGCACATCTACGCGCAACTGATCGACGACACAAAGGGCGTGACCTTTGTGACCGCATCCAGCAATGAACCGGATGTGAAAAACAATACGGAACTGTCGGGCAAGAACAAGTCCGAGGTGGCGGTGTTCGTGGGCAAACTGATTGCCGGACGCGCCAAGGACAAAGGCATCTCCTCGGTGGTGTTCGACAGGGGCGGATTTGTATATCACGGGCGGGTCAAGGCGGTTTCCGACGGGGCCCGTGAAGGCGGCCTGAATTTTTAATTCGTGCATGCCGGCGGAAAACAGGCCGGGTGGCCCGGGCCGGCATATCAAACAGCGATGCATGAGGAGGCAGGCAGTTGTTTAAAGAGACCAATAAGGAAGAGAGCCAGTTTATCGATAACGTGGTTCACATTCGGCGGGTGTCGAAGGTGGTCAAGGGCGGGCGCAAGTTCCGTTTCAGTGCCGTGGTGGTGGTAGGCGACGGCAACGGAAACGTGGGCTGCGGCCTGGGGAAAGCCCACGAGGTTCCCGAGGCGATCCGTAAAGGCGCCGAGAAGGCCAAGCGGGACATGGTTTCCGTTCCCTTGGTGGAAGGCACCATTCCCTTCAAGATTATCGGAAGGTTCGGCGCCGGACGTGTCATGCTCAAGCCTGCCGCAAGAGGAACCGGCCTGATTGCCGGCGGCGCCGTGCGTGCCGTGCTGGAGGCTGCCGGTGTGACGGACATTTTAACCAAGTGCATGGGAACCCACAATTCGCACAACGTGGTCAAGGCCACCATTCGGGGATTACAGCAGTTGCAGACCCGTGATCAGATCGCAGCCCGGCGTGGTATACCGGTGGAAGAGCTGTAGAAAAGGATGTTGACATGTCTGGTTCTATCAAAGTGACATTGGCCAAAAGCATGATCGGACGGCCGGAAAAGCACCGGAAGGTGCTGCGGGCCATGGGGTTGACCAAGGTAAATCGAACGGTCTGCCTGCAGGACACGCCGACGGTCCAGGGAATGATTCGAAAGGTGTCGCATTTATTGCGCGTAGAGGAGAGTGCTGATGGATCTGAGTAATTTATCTCCCGCACCGGGGTCCACAAAGGCCAGGAAGCGCCTGGGGCGAGGCCCCGGTTCCGGCAACGGCACCACGGCAGGAAGAGGAAACAAGGGCCATAACAGCCGGTCCGGCGGCGGCGTTCGCCCGGGGTTTGAGGGCGGTCAGATGCCCCTGCACCGGCGCCTGCCCAAGCGGGGGTTTGTCAATATTTTTGCCAAAGATATCGCGGTGGTCAACATTCGCGATCTTGCCCGGTTTGAAAGCGGCAGCGTGGTGGACGGCGAGGCATTGAAGGCAAAAGGGCTGGTAAAGGGCCGCGTGGACGGCATCAAGCTGCTGGGAAAGGGCGATATCGCCTACCCGCTCACGGTCAAGGTATCCCATGTCAGCCGTTCGGCCCGCGAGAAGATCGAAGCGGCCGGCGGCGCCATTGAGGTGATCTCCTGATGTTTGCAAGCGGTTATCAGAACATATTCAAGATTCCGGAGCTCAAGCGGCGGATTCTGTTTACCCTGTCCATGCTTGCGGTTTACCGGATCGGCGTCATGATTCCCACCCCGGGAATCGACCGGGAGGCCCTGGCCCGCATTTTCGAGGCACACAAGGGCGGGATGCTGGGCATGTTCAACATGTTTTCCGGCGGTGCCCTGGAACAGCTGTCTGTGTTTGCTCTGGGCATCATGCCCTACATCAGCGCGGCCATTATTCTGGAACTGCTCACCGTGGCCGTTCCTTATCTGGAGCAGCTGAAGAAAGAGGGCGAACAGGGCCGCAAGAAGCTTACCCAGTACACCCGGTACGGCACCGTGGTGCTGAGCATCATTCAGGGCTTTCTCATGGCCGTGGGCATCGAGAAGATGGGCGCCGTGATTGAGCCGGGCTGGTCTTTCCGTCTGATGACCGTCATTACCCTGACCGCGGGCACCGCTTTTATCATGTGGCTGGGCGAACAGATCACGGAAAAGGGGATCGGCAACGGCATCTCCCTGATTATCTTTGCCGGTATCGTTGCCCGCATGCCGGCGGCCATCATTAATACCTCCCGCATGATCTCCACCGGGGACATGGGCATCTTCGGGGTTCTCATCCTGCTGGTGTTCATGGTGGTGGTGGTGGCCTTCATTATTTTCATGGAGCAGGGTCAGCGCCGGATTCCCATTCAGTACGCCAAGCGGGTGGTGGGACGGAGAATGTACGGGGGTCAGAGCACCCACCTGCCATTGAAGATCAATACGTCAGGCGTTATTCCACCTATTTTCGCGTCGTCGATTATGATGTTTCCTGCCACCATGGCCGGATTCGTCGATGTGCCGTTTGTTCAGGATATATCTGCGGTGCTGATGCCGGGCCATGTGATTCACAGCATCTTCTTCGTGGCCCTGATCTTCTTCTTCTGCTATTTTTACACGGCCGTCACCTTCAAACCGGATGACGTGGCGGAAAACATGAAAAAACAGGGCGGTTACATCCCTGGCATTCGGCCGGGCAAACGGACCGCCGACTATATTGACCGGGTGCTGACCCGGATCACCCTGGGTGGCGCCACCTATGTATCGGCGGTGTGTGTGCTGCCCACCATACTGATTTCACAGTTTAACGTGCCGTTTTATTTCGGCGGTACGGCGTTGCTGATTGTTGTCGGCGTGGCCATCGACACCACGGCCCAGATGGAGTCCCACATGATCCAGCGCAGTTACGAAGGTTTTTTGAAAAAGGGTATTCGGGGACGCCGGTAGGCGCGCGGTATTCGCGCCGGTGATGGAGGCTTGCAAGGCACATGGCAAAAGAAGAGGCAATAAAAGTTGAGGGCACGGTTTTAGAAACCCTGCCCAACGCGATGTTTAAAGTGGAACTGGCAAACAAGCACCAGGTGCTGGCCCATATTTCCGGCAAAATGCGGATGCATTTTATCAAGATTCTGCCGGGAGACAAGGTGACGGTTGAACTTTCTCCCTATGATCTGACCCGCGGGCGGATCACCTACAGGGAGAAGTAGGGTGCGACAGCGTTAATATATCGGCAACGGGCCGGTTGAAAATAGAGGAGCGTGAGCCATGAAGGTACGAGCGTCGGTCAAGAAAATATGCCGCAACTGCAAGGTTGTCAGGCGTAAAGGCGTTATCCGGGTGATTTGTGTCAACAAACGGCATAACCAACGTCAGGGATAAGACAAACAGGAGGATTCGGGTTTGGCAAGAATTGCGGGTGTAGATTTACCAAAGCGAAAACGGGTCGAGATAGGGCTTACCTATATATATGGCATCGGCCGTTCCACGTCACGTCAGATACTCGACAAGTTGAGCATCGACTATGACACCAAGGTGGACCAGCTCACCGAGACCGAAATCAACGCGATCAGAAACGCCGTCACCAACGAGCACAAGGTGGAGGGTGAACTGCGCACCGAGATTTCCATGAACATCAAGCGGCTCATGGATCTGGGGTGCTACCGGGGCCTTCGCCATCGAAAATCGCTTCCGTGCCACGGCCAGCGCACCAGCACCAATGCCCGGACCCGAAAGGGACCCAAGCGGGCGGCCGTGAAGAAAAAGGGCGGAGCAAAGAAATAGTAAACTCATAGAATCGGGATTGGCATAAATGGCGAAACGAGTCCAGACCAAGAAAAAGGTAAGAAAGAACATTGCAAACGGGGTGGTCCATATTCAGTCCACCTTTAACAATACCATCGTGACCGTTACGGATGTGGCCGGCAACGTGATTTCCTGGTCGTCGGCCGGGGGCCGCGGATTCAAGGGGTCTCGCAAGAGCACACCCTTTGCCGCTCAGATGGCTTCCGAGGACGCGGTGAAGAAGGCCATGGCCCAGGGTTTGCAGACGGTTGAAGTCTATGTCAAAGGACCGGGGCCGGGCCGGGAATCGGCACTGCGTGCCCTTCAGGCCGCCGGGCTTACCGTGACCATGATTCGGGACGTAACCCCCATTCCTCACAACGGCTGCCGGCCTCCCAAGCGGCGCCGGGTGTAAACGGGGTAAAAAACATACAGATTGAAAAAAAGCGAATAGCTTTTTGCAAGGAGGAAGTGATTTGGGACGATACAGAGAATCGGTGTGCAGGCTTTGCCGACGTGAAAATCTGAAGCTGTTTCTGAAAGGGGACCGTTGCTTTTCCGACAAGTGCGCCTTTGACCGGAGGGGATATCCACCGGGAGAGCACGGTCAGTTGCGTCCAAAATTCTCCGGTTACGGCATACAGCTTCGTGAAAAGCAGAAGGTAAAGCGCATGTACGGCCTGTCCGAAGGCCAGTTCCGCAGAATATTCGCGGAAGCGGACCGCCGGAAAGGCATCACCGGCACCACCCTTCTGGTGCTGCTGGAATCCCGGCTTGACAATGCGGTCTATCGTCTCGGTTTTGTCAATTCCCGTACCCAGGGCCGCCAGCTGATACGGCACAACCACTTTCTTGTTAACGGCAAAAATGTGGACATTCCATCCTATGTGCTTTCGCCCGGGGACGTGATCGAGGTCAGAGAAAAAAGTCGCAACATGCAGGTGATTGATGAGTCCCTTGCGGCGGTGGAACGACGGGGCGTTCCCCAGTGGCTCTCCCTGGAAAAGGAGAACAAACGCGGTGTTGTAAAGAATCTGCCTGTTCGTGAGGATATCACCATCCCCATTCAGGAACAGCTTATTGTTGAGCTTTACTCCAAGTAAGCCCTTTTTGAATCCCCCGGCGTGTGCGGGCTTCCCGCCCCGGCTTGAGGATTCTGTGCGGGGCCGGCCCGGTAACGGCGACACGTCTCTTTACAACCAATTGTGGAGATCATCATGGAAAATGAATTGATGTATATGAACTGGCAGGAAATGATTCAGCCGGATAAGATTCAGGTTGAGGCTGCCACCCCTTTTTATGGAAAGTTTATCTGCGAGCCGCTGGGCCGGGGATTCGGCATTACCATCGGTAACGCGTTGCGGCGCATCATTATCTCCTCGCTGCACGGCGCCGCGATCACTTCCGTGAAAATCGACAACGTGATGCATGAATACTCCACGGTTGAAGGTGTACTGGAGGATGTGTCCGAGATCATACTGAACCTCAAAGAGGTGCGGCTGAAAACCAGCACCGCCGCCGCCAAGACCATTCGTATCGACGCTGCGGGACCTGCGGTGGTGACCGCCGGCGATATTATCAGTCCCGACGGCCGGGTGGAAATCCTGAACCCGGAGTCCCACATCGCCACCCTTTCCGAAGGGGCCACCCTGAAGATGGAGATGACGGTAAAGGTGGGCCGGGGATACGCGCTGGCCGAGGCCAACAAGGACGAGGAGGCGCCGGCCAACACCATTCCCGTTGACGCTATGTTTTCCCCGATTCGCCGGGTCAATTACGTGGTGGGCAATTCCCGGGTCAAGCAGAAGACCGATTTCGACAAGCTGACCCTGGAGGTGTGGACCGACGGCAGCGTGCTGCCCGAGGATGCAGTGGCCTTTGCCGCCAAAATTATGAAAGAGCAGATGAACGTTTTCATCAATTTTGATGAAAGTTCAGAGCCCGATCAGACCCGGCGAAAGGATGACGGCGGGGGCAAGGTCTTCAACGAGAATCTGTACCGCAGCGTCAACGAACTTGAACTGTCGGTTCGAAGCTCCAACTGTTTAAAGAACGCCGAAATCGACAAGATTTATCAGCTGGTCCAGAAGACCGAGTCGGAGATGCTGAAGACCAAGAACTTCGGCAGAAAGTCATTGAACGAAATAAAGGAACTGCTGGCAGAGATGGGCCTTTCCCTGGGTATGGATATGGAAGGGTTTGTGCCGCCGGCGGAAGACAATAAGGAAAAAGGGGAGTAGATCGACCGATGAGACATCGTAAGAGTGGTGTAAAACTTGGCAGAACCGGCAGTCACAGGAACGCGATGTTCCGCAACATGGTGACCTCTCTGCTGAAGCACGAAAAGATACAGACCACGGACGCCAAGGCCAAGGAGTTGCGGCGGTGGGCAGACCATGTGATCACCCTTGCCAAACGCGGCGATCTGCACGCCCGGCGCCAGGTCATGGCCATTGTTCGGGAAAAGAACGTGGTACACAAGCTGTTTGCCGAAGCATCCGAGCGGTTCGGTTCACGGGAAGGCGGATATACCCGGCTGACCAAGATCGGCGTCCGCCCCGGCGACGCGGCCCCGGTCACGTTGATTGAACTGGTTTCTCTGACCGAGACGGGACAAAAGAAAAAGAAGCCGGCCAAGACGGCGGCAAAACCGGCCCCGACCCCGGTGGCGGCCCCTTCTGTTGAGAATGAGGCGGCAGCCGATACGCCCGCCCCGGCGGCTGAGGCAGCGACCCAGGTGAAGGCAGAGGAACCGGAAGCAGAAGACGCGTCGGCGGATGAGCCGCCTGCCGAAGACGATACGGCTTCAGAGGAGACGACACCGAAACCCGAGTAGTACCGCTCCTTTCAATGTCATCGCCGATGTGGCCGGGTGATCCGGAAAAACAGTGAGGAAAACAAAACAAGGGGCCGGTTAGAAAACAGCGGCGATTGGCGGAATAACGGATTGATAAGAGGGCTTGCGCGGAACTTAAGCGCGGCCCTCTTTGTTTTGGCGGGCCGCCTTTTTTTCGTAAAGCCGTTCATCGGCCTTTTTCAGCAGCGCGGCCGGGGCATCACCCTGAAGGTCGGTATCCATAGTGGAGGCCACGCCAAAACTGATGACAACGGGAATTGGGGTCTCGCCGCACACCAGCGGAGAGGCGGCCAGGTGTTCCTGAATGCGGTGCATCAGGGCCGTGGCATGGTCGGTGTCTGTTTCCGGCAGAATGATCACAAACTCATCTCCGGCAAACCGGGCCACGATGTCGGTGCCCCGGCATTGGTCGACCAGCTGATCGGCCAGGTGCTTGAGCAGGGCGTCCCCGGTTTCATGGCCGTGGGTGTCGTTGACCTTCTTGAAGTAGTCCAGGTCCAGAAAGACCACGGACAGGGGCAGGTTGTAACGACTGGCCCGGGCCGTCTCACGGGCCAGGGCCGTCTCCATCACCCGGCGGTTGAGCAGGCCGGTGAGGGGGTCGTGGTAGGCCAGAAACTTGAGCTTTTCATGGGCCGCCACGTTGGAGAGACAGAGCGACACCTTGGTGGCCAGCTGCTCCAGCAGGGATGTGTCCATGCCCGGCTCAAACCGGTCCTGGGCCGCGTCCCCCTGGTTGAGGCTGCCAACAATCTCCCCGTCCATGACGATGGGGGCAATGGCCATGGATTTGACCAGGTAGTGACGGTCCGCGGGCAGCAGCTTGAAAAAGGGCTTCAGCCCTTCATTGGCCAGGATCGGTTCTGTCTGTTGACCGGTGAGCGCGAAAAAGGCGCTTCTGTCGATGATGTTGATGCTGGCCTTGAGCTCGGGATCCATGTCGTTGATCGACTCGATCAGGTGGTGGGCCTCGCTGTTTTCAATAATGGAAAGCCAGACGTAGGGAAGGTTGAACTGGCCCTTGATTTCAGCCAGCAGGGCGTCGAAAAGGTCTTTAAACCGCAGAATGGAAAGAATCTTTTTTTCCACCTCGTAGAATTTTTTCGCGGTCTCCTCATTTTCTCTCAACCGCTGATAGAGGGATATCTCGTCGTTCATGGCCCCGCTCCCCTTGCCGTTTTATTCGATCTTTATCTGGCCGAAAACTGCCTGATTATGGGGAAAAACCTGCGGAGTGTCAAGGTCAAAGCCGTCGGGGATGGCTTCATCTCAGGCTCAATGGCTTCTTAAGCATAAACGATCTTTCGGGATAGAGCAGGAATCAGAGGCCGATGTCGTTCGGGCCGGTGTAAATATCGGCAAACCGGGCGCCTTTTTTGCTGTTGGCCTTGTAAAAGGCGATGCAGCGGGAAACGATGTCGATCACCTGATCTTCGGAAAAGATGCCGTCCAGGGGGCGGGCCAGCCTGGGGTGGCGGCCCAGCTTGCCCCCCAGCAGCATGCGGTAGCCCTTTCGCCCTTCAGTGATGGTGCCGGTGGGACAGTCCTTTGGGCAGGCCCCGCAGGCAAGGCAGAGGCCGGGGTCGATCACGGGCCTGCCCACAGCCTCGTCAAGGGTTATGGCGGTATCCCTGCACGCGGCAACACAGGCTCCGCACAGGGTGCAGTCCGCGTCCGTGATTTCGGGCAGGCAGGCCCCGATAATGCCGATATCCTTGATCTGGGGCTGGGAACAGGCGTTGGGGCACTCGGCCAGGGTGACGCGGAACTCGTGGTGAAACTTGATGTTTTCACCAACGGTGCGGCGAAGAAAACCGGCGATGTCCTCCTCTTTTAAAAGGGCTTCGATCCTTTCGGCCAGGCGGCTGGCGCTGTTGGCCATGTTGGGACAGCTACCCTGGCTGAAGCAGGAATCGAGCTGGTAGCCCTTGACCTCGGCGGACATGTTTTCTAAAAACCGCTTGCGGGTGGCGTTGACCTCACTGATGGTGACCTTCTGCCGGCCCCGGGCCGCGGCCTCGCTCTCTACCCTGGCCTTGACCTTTTTCCGCACAAAGAAGGGCACTTTTTTGATGGCGGCTTCTGCTTCGTCTGTCCATTTCATGGTTTTGGCCCGGAAGTCTTGATTTTAGGGTTTTATTGTTTTCACCGCAAAGGAGCAGAGTGCGCAAAGGGAACACGGGCAAGCTGACGCTTGGCCCGTGGCACCCGGTGCCGGTTTATTGCATAGCAGTGACTATGGCCCTGCGAACTGTTTAAACAGCCCGGATGCGCAGCTTTTCCCGTATGGTTTCTTCGGGCAGGCTGTAAAGGGTGTCAAGCAGGGCCGCCTGAAAGCTTCCCGGTCCATTCGATATTCTGGCGGCCTCCTCACCGGCAAGGCCGTAATACCCCAGGGCCGCGGCACTTGCCACCAGAAGGTCCGGTTCAACGGCGCAGAAACAGGAGATTACGGTGGTGGCGGAACAGCCGGTGCCGGTGACCCGGCTGAACATGGGAGTGCCGTTGTGCACCTCAAGGGTTCGGGCTCCGTCCGTGACGATGTCCACCGGGCCGGTGACGGCTATCACTTTTTTCAACTCTCCGGCCATCCGGCACGCCCCGTGGCGAACGGCATCAACCGTTTCAAGGGAATCCACGCCGCGGATGGTGACCGCTTCTTTGTCTGCAAACAGCGACATCACTTCGGATGCGTTTCCCCGGATAACGCTGACCGGAACCTCGGCAAGGATTTTTTTGGCGGCTTCGGTCCGAAGGGCGGTGGCGCCGGAGCCCACCGGGTCAAGCACAATGGGAATGCCGCGCTGCCCTGCGATTTTTCCAGCCATGACCATGGCGTCTATCCAGTAGGGCGTAAGCGTGCCGATATTCAGGTTGAGGGCTCCGGCAAAGGCGGCCATGTTTTCCGCTTCCTCATGGGCGTGGGCCATGACAGGCGAGGCCCCGATGGCAAGGGTTACGTTGGCCGTTATGTTCATCACCACAAAGTTGGTGATGTGGTGAATCAGGGGCCGCTGTTCTCGAAGGCTGCGAAGTATGGCTATCGTTTTTTGAACAAATTCATGTTCGTTCATGGGTCTCTCCGGATTCCCCGTGTTTCAGCATTTCAGAATATGGATGGCATCGCCGCAGGCGATGGGGCCGCCTTCCAGGACCCGTGCAAAAATGCCTTCCCTGGGCATGATGCAGTCTCCGGCCAGGTGGTAGATGGCGCATTTGTTGTGGCAGGTCTTGCCGATCTGGGTGATCTCCACAACGGCGGTCTCACCCAGTTTCAGGCGGGTGCCGATGGCAAGGGTGTGCCAGTCGATGCCAAGGGTGGCGATGTTTTCGGCAAAATCGCCGAAGGTAACGTCAAGTCCCTGGGTCGCGGCCCGCTGGATGCTTTCGGCGGCCAGAAAACTCACCTGCCGGTGCCAGTCGCCTGCGTGGGCGTCGTTTTCAAGGCCGTGGTTTTTTATCAATTCGGCCTGCTGTAGCCGTGTCTTGCGGGTGCCTTTGTGCCGGCTGGCGGCGATGGAGACGATTTTCATGGTTTTTTCTTCTCCAGCAAAAAAATTCCGTAGGTGGCACGCAGGTTGGGCGCAAACCGGACAAGGGTTCCCGTGTGGGTGGTTCGGCCCGGCGAGGTGGCCACTTCATTGACAATACGAATGCCCATGGCCTGGGCAAATATGCGAAAGTCCCGAATACTCAGCACCCGGATGTTGGGGGTGTCGTACCACTGGTAGGGAAGCTGCTCGGTAACCGGTGCCCGGCCGGAGAAAAGCATCTGCATTCGAATATTCCAGTGGCCGAAGTTGGGAAAGCTGACAATGGCCTTTTTGCCGATGCGCAGCATGGACCGGATCAACCGGGCCGGATCATACACCTGTTGCAGGGTCTGGCTTAAAATCACGTAGTCAAAGGCGCTGTCCGGGTAGTCCGCCACCTCCTGGTTGATGTCGCCCTGAAGCACGCAGAGACCTTTTTCAATGCAGCGGGCCACCCTCTCTTCCACGATTTCGATGCCGGTCTCCCGAACCTGTTTTTGGGTCTTGAGAAAATAAAGCAGCTCTCCTTCACCGCAGCCCAGGCCCAGAACCCGGGATTCCGGGGCGATCCAGGAGGCAATGACGGCCAGGTCAAACCGCATTTTATGGGTGCTGTTGTCCGGTGGATACACTTTCTAAAAATCCTTTGATCAGGGCGCTCAGGCGCGGGTTGGGAATCAGGAATGCATCATGGCCGCAGTCAGCCTCGATCTCGCAGAAGCTGACGTCCAGGGCGTTTTTTTTCATGGCCGTGACCATGGCGCGGGACTGGTAGGTGGGATAAAGCCAGTCCGATGTAAAGGAGACCACCAGAAACCGGGCACGGGCCTTTGAAAAGGCCTCCACCGCCGAGCCGTTGCCGTGCTGGGCCTCCAGGTCGAAGTAGTCGGCGGCCTTGGTGATGTAGAGAAAGGTGTTGGCGTCAAACCGTTCCACGAACTTGGCGCCCTGGTGGCGCAGATAACTCTCCACCTGGAAGTCGGCGCCGAAATCAAAAGAGACCGCTGCCTTGTCCTGAAGCCGGCGGCCAAACTTCTGGCGCATGGCCTCATCGGAAAGATAGGTGATGTGGCCGATCATACGGGCCACGGCCAGGCCCATGGCCGGTTTGCTGCCGCCGTAGTAGTCGCCGTCGCTCCAGTTGGGGTCGGTCATAATGGCCTGCCGGGCAACCTCGTTGAAGGCGATGGCCAGGGCCGAGTGGCGGGTGGTGGTGGCCAGAGGAATGGCCGACGTCACCATCTCCGGGTAGCGGACGCACCACTCCAGCACCTGCATGCCGCCCATGGAGCCGCCCACCACGGCCAGAAGCCGTTTGATACCCAGGTGGTCTGTCAGGGCCTTCTGTGCCCGGACCATGTCACCGATGGTGATTACCGGAAAGCTTGCGCCGTAGGGCTTTTTCGTGGCCGGGTTCACCGATGACGGCCCGGTGGAGCCCATGCACCCGCCGAGAACATTGGAGCAGATCACAAAGTATTTATTGGTGTCAATCCCCTTGCCCGGGCCGATCATGATGTCCCACCAGCCGGGCTTGGGGTCGGTTTCGTTGTAGCTGCCCGCTGCGTGGGAATCGCCGGTAAGGGCGTGAGCCACCAGCACGGCGTTGCTGGCGTCTCTGTTGATTTTGCCGTAGGTCTCGTAGGCGATGGTGACCGGCCCCAGGACGGCGCCGCTGTCCAGTTTCATCGGGTCCGGGGGGTCGGCAAAGGTGAAAAACTGTTTTTCCACCAGGCCCACGGACACGCCTTTTTTGTCATGTTCGATGTATTCGCTCATCGGCACTGCTCCAGGGCCTGCGCGATATCGGCGCAGACGTCATCCGGGTTTTCAATGCCCACGGAGAGGCGCACCATTTCCGGACCGATGGCCAGCTTTTTTCGTGTCGCGTCGTCAAAGGAGACGTACTGGGTGGAAAAGGGGTGAATTGCCAGGCTCCGGCAGTCTCCCAGGTTGGCCAGGTGAAGGACCAGCTTCAGCCGGTTGATAAAGCCCGGGCAGGCGGCCGGGTCTTTTAATCCGAAAGTGAGCAGGCCCCCGAACCCCTTTTCTTCAAACTGTCGGGCCGCCACGGCATGGCAGGGGTGATTGTCCAATCCCGGGTAGTTGACCCAGGCCACTTCGGCCCGGTTTGCAAGAAACCGGGCCACAACCATGGCATTGGCCACGTGGCGTTCCATGCGCAGGGCCAGGGTGTCGATGCCGATCAGGGTCAGGTAGCTGTGAAGCGGCGCCTGGGTGGTGCCGAAGTTTATATGGTGTTCCCGCCAGATTCTGTCCAGCAGGGCCAGGCGCCCTTTCCGTTCCACGAACGGGGCAAAGTCGGCAAACCGTTCTTGCGTCCAGTCAAAGGTGCCGCCGTCGATCACGACGCCGCCCATGGCCGCGCCATGGCCGCACAGGTACTTGGTGGTGGAGTGGATCACCGCGTCGGCCCCCAGTTCCAGGGGCCGGCATAGAAAAGGCGTTCCCAGGGTGTTGTCCACCACCAGGGGCAGACCATGGCCGTGGGCCAGGTCGGCCAGTGCCCGAATGTCGGGCACATCCATGACCGGGTTGCCGATAGTTTCGATATAGACAAACCGGGTTTTGTCAGTGACGGCGTCGTTTACGGCATCCAGATCCAGGGGGTTGACCGCCCTGACCGTGATGCCGTATTTTTTGAAAATGCCGGCAAACAGCTGGTAGGTGGACATGAAAAGGGATGTGCCGGTCACAAATTCGTCTCCGGCCCGCAACAGGGCCATGCAGGTATTGGCAACCGCCGCCATGCCAGAGGCCATGACAATGGCGCCGGCTCCGCCCTCCAGGCCGGCCAGCACCTTTTCCAGGGCATGGTTGGTGGGGTTGGTCAGCCGTGAATAGATGGGGTCCGCGTTTTCCCCGGCAAAAGCGTTGCTCAGGTTTTCCGCGGTGTCATGGGCAAAGGCCGCGGTCTGAAAGATGGGCGGCAGCGTGGCCCCCTGCCATTCGGCAACAGGCCGGGTGTGGTGCACCACACGGGTGGAAAAGGCGTGTCCGTCCGCTTTTTTCATTTCAGGTCTGCTCCTTTGTTGAAAGGTTCCACTCGGGCATGCCCTCCAGCAGGGATGCCAGTACCGGACAGGACCGGCATATGCGGATTTTTTCCTTCCATGTCTTGTGGGCTGTGCCGTTGCAGATGGTGCCGTTGACCAGCCAGCACAGGGTGCCCCGGTCGAACTCCCAGGCCGGGCACTGTTTGCGGATGGATACCGGGCACCGGTTGATGACCCAGCACTCTTTTTGTCGGGCCTGCCGGTTGTTGACGCTGACGGATAGCAGCAGCAGCTGTTTTTCCACGTGGTCGGGAACCGAGCGCCAACCCTGCTCGTAGCTGTGCACCGCCTTGATGGAAACGCCCAGCAGCTGGGACATCTGTTTCTGCGTTTTATCAAATCGCTTGCGCAGGGCGGTAAATTCAGGGCCGGTCATGGCACGCTCCAGAAAATTCTTGTAGTTTTCCCTTGACAGTGACATATTTAGAAAATAATTTATTAATACCACATTGTGGCATGTTTTTGTCAATAGAAAAATAGCCAAGGAGGCAGCAATGATATATTCAAAAACCGTAATGGACCACTTTCGAAACCCCCGGAACGTGGGGGTGATTGAAAATGCCGCCGGCGTGGGCGAGGTGGGCAATCCCATCTGCGGCGACATGATGACCATCTACCTGGACATTCAGGACGACCGCATCGCGGACATCAAATTCCAGACATTCGGCTGCGGTTCGGCCATTGCCGTGTCCAGCATGCTCACCGAACTGGCCAAGGGAAAGACCATCGAGGAAGCCAAGAAGATCACCAACAAGGACGTGGCCGAGGCCCTGGAGGGTCTGCCCAAAAACAAGCTCCACTGCTCCAACCTGGGGGCCGACGCCCTGCAGATGGCCATCAAGGACTACGAGGACAGAAAAGCGGGCAAGGTCCGGCCCGAGCTCAAACGCAAGGAGTCCCACGATGAGCTGCACCGGGTGGGCGACAAGTGCTACTGCCCCTACTGCGATTCAGAGGTGTCGGAAGGTGAGAAAACATGCAGCGCCTGCCTGTCCGACCTGACCGAAGAACATTAAAAACACCATTGGTTGTCCAGGAGTGCTTCATGAGCAACATCCATCTTGATCACATATCCGTCAGTCCCCTTCTGCCCGAGGTGCAGGAGGCCATGATAGAGGTCATTCGCGATTTTAGGGGGAACCCCTCCAGCCAGAACGTTGCCGGGGAACTGGCCGCGGAAAAACTGGAAAAGGCCCGCGATTCCGTGGCTGGCCTGATCAACTGCGACCCCCGGGAGGTGGTGTTCGTATCCGGCGGCACGGAGTCCATCAACATGGCCGTTAAAGGCGTGGCCCGCGCCAATGTGGAAAAGGGGAAGCATATTGTCACCTCCAATATCGAGCACAACGCGGTCAACCGCAGTGTCAAGCGGCTCATGCATCTGGGATGGAAGGCCACATCCGTGGCCGTGAATGAAAAAGGCCGGGTGGATCCCGATGAGGTGGCCAAGGCCATTCGGGAAGACACCATTCTGGTTTCCATCATGCACAGCAACAATGAAATCGGTACGCTTCAGCCCATTGACGAGATCGCAAAGATCACCAAAGAAAAAAAGGTGCTGCTGCATACTGATGCCGTGGATTCGGTGGGGGTGATTCCCTTTGACGTGCAGCAGGTGGGCGCCGATTTGGTAAGTTTTGCCTCCAATCCCTATTATGGCCCTACCGGGGTGGGTGCCCTTTATATCCGTAAGGGGTCGAGAATCTGGCCCATCATTGACGGCGGGGTCCAGGAACACAACCGGCGGGCCGGCACGGAAAATCTCATCGGTATCGTGGGCATGGGGGTGGCCGCGGAACTGGCGAAACGGGACATGGACAGGCGGGTTTCCCACTTGAAGAAGCTGAAGGCCCTGCTGATAAAAGAGCTGCCCAACTATATAGATGAATACTATGTGAACGGCGATATCGACACCAGCCTGCCCAATCTGGTCTCTGTTTCCGTCAGGTACGTGGAGGGCGAAAGCCTGATGCTGATGCTGGAGGACGCCGGCTACACGGTCTCCACCCGGTCGGCCTGTGCCACCGGTTCACTGCGGGCCTCCCACGTGCTGATGTCCATCGGCCTGGACCACGCCGACGCCCAGGGTACCCTGGTCATCACGCCGGGCATTGGAAACACCGAGGATGATATTCTCGGATTTTTAAAAGCCTTGAAGGATATCGTCAAGTCCCTGCGCGATATCTCCCCGCTGTACAAAAACCGGTAAAAAGAGTACCGCGACGTTTTTTACGGGCGACTCCGCCGCCGGCGGGTTCGCCCGCTGTTTTTATGGCCCACCGCCCCTTGGCCCGCTTGAATATTTCATGCAATATCCGGGCTAGCCCGGATATGTCACGAGTTGATTTCGCCGCAGATGCAAGGCGCGGGGCATGAAGCTGTAGTCAATCTACCGCGAATGTCCCGCAACACAGCAGATGCGGCCAAGGCGACTCGCCCGAAGGGTGAATTTTTTCCACATAAAATTGGCGTAAAATGCCTCAAGCCGTCATGACCGTTTGTATTTTCAAAAACCACCTGAATTTTATTGCAACCGGCTGTGTTTGATATGAGTATTCATCCCTGTCGAAAAATTTCATGCAATATCCGGGCTAGAGCCGTCTGCTGTCATAGGCCCAGTGCATCAGGGCTTGGCGCTGCTTCGGCCGGCAACTCAAGTCACCCCTGTCGCAGTCCTTGTGAAGATGAGCGATGTGGCGGGTCATGGCCTTCCACCGCTTGATCTGCCGCTCGTCGTCCGGGCACCGGCGGCCCCGCCAGTAACGGCAGTACCACTGAAACCAGCCACGGGGATCTTCGTGGTATATCCACCCTTTCTGCCGCCACACCGAAAGCGGCTGGGAGGCATTGACGCCGAAACAGTTTGTGGCCGGATCGTGGCGCCGGGCGCACAGCCGGGCCCCGTCAAACCAGTCCTTTGGAAACTCGGCCCCGCAGTCGGTCATGTACTTTCCGCCAAACACCCCCAGGTGCAACATCTCCATGGGCGTCAGGTCCGGTGCAAAACCGGGGTGAAAGTTTTTCCCTTCAGGCTCGGTCAGAAAATAGACATAGCCCTGCTGCATGATGTCGTTAACGGTGATTCTTATTTTCTTCATGCGATGCGCCTTGTGTGTGTCAGCGGCGTTTTTTTTGTTTTATCTCAAAAGAAGACTTATCTTCAAAATGCCATTGCGCCGGATGAATTTACCGCTCCGTCATTGCGAGCCGCAGGCACGGTTCAAAAGGATCGTTTCGGTTTAGGCGTTCGATCACAGCGACCCGTCCAGAGTAACGGCCCCCTGGAAAGCAAGTTGCTGTCTCCTACTCTCCTTTTTTGCCATTGCCCTTTTCCTGGGCGTTCCCTTTGCTTTTGTTTTTTTCTGCTCCGGCAGCCTTGTTCTTGGCTTCAAAACCCTTTAAGTCGCCGCCGGCCTTCAGTGCCTTGAATTCCTGCGATCCGGGTTTGATACCCAGGCTTTTTGCCAGGTTGCCCCAGCCGTTGCCTTTGTTCGTTTTGTACCGCGAGAGCACTTCTTTGGACGGCTTGGAGGCCATTTCACCCAGGCGCAACACCATGTAGGCATCCGCCGGATCCGTGACATCGCCGAGTACGGCGCTGATTTCCGCGTCGCCGATCTTGAAGCGGGTGGCAAGGCTTGCCTTGAATCCGGAAGGGTCGGCCTTGGCCTGAACGCTGAGATCTTGCATCCAGTCAAAGGCGCCGGCAAACGTCAGGGTTGTTGACGAAAAAACCAGCAACATCCCCAGCACCGCAATCCGAGTTTTTCGAAGTTTCATTTTGCCCTCTTTGTTTTGAGTGGATTACATGCATTTCGTGATTGAACGTCCTTGTCTATGGCCGGATTACAGCGATCCGTCCAGTTCATCGGCCACGGACCTGCCGCAGGCCCGGCACCGCTGGGCCCCCCGGAAAAGCGGGTTGCCGCAGTCGGGGCAGTGGTAGCGGCGGCACTCGGCCCGTGCCCATTCCACGCTTCCCTTTTCGTCGCCGTGCTCGGCCACCTTTTCCCGCCACAGGGGAATGGCGTGTTTCATCACCTGCCGCCCGGTGGCAAGACCGAAGTTGGTGATCTGGTCGCAGGGCCACTTTTCGCACTGGTGACAGGAGTAGTAACCCTTTTCTTTTACGCACTCCCGAATGGTGCATGCCCGGCAGAAGGCATACAGCTTTTCCGGCGGGTCGGCCTGCATGCAGCCCAGGCACTCGGTCTCTTCGGGCCGGGTGCCATAAATACCGCCCAGAGCGGCCTTGAACTTGTCGTTGTTGTCCCGCGTGGCGATATAGACGCCGCAGGTGCCGCAGTAGAGGCCGCACGGCGCCATCAGTTTTTTGTCGGCAAATTCCTTTTCGGTCCACTCAGGCATGAAGACCTCCGGGTTTGGAAGATTGATAAGAACGCGCTATGGGCGGTGAACCGGAAGAATGCTCTTGGTTACCCGGGCCGACGCCACCATTCGGCCCCCGGATGTCACCTTGACATCGATAAAACAGATCCGGGTGCCGAACTTGACTACCTCGGATGTGAATTCAACCACGTCGCCCAGTTTCAGGGCCCGCATTACCGATATCTGCAGGTCGTGGGTCACCGCGTCCACGTCCACCTCCATCAGGCTGAGCAGGCCCCCGTAGGCGCACACATCGCACAGGATATAAATGACCCCGCCGTGAAAAATACCGGCCGGGTTGACCAGATTTTCCGTTATGGTGAGCACGATCTCCCCCCGGCCCGCCTCCGACGCAATATCGGTGACGCCCAGAAACCGGTGAAGGGGGTGGTCTATGACCTTTTGCAGGCGTTCGTTCATGATACCAGGTCCTTGATCAGGGACTCATATTTTTCGTGAATCATTTTTCGGTCGAAGTCTTCAAATTCAGCCAGCAGGGACTGGTCCTCATCGTCGGTAAAATAGGCTCGGGCGGCCGGGAAAAAGAGCTTGTCCTCCTTTTCAATGTGTTTCGGGTAAAATTCGACCAGGGTGGTCATGCTGTCGGTGATGTCCGCCAGTGCGGCCTGGTCTCCGTTTCGGTAGCGCGTATTGGCCGCTACAAGGGCCTTTACCGTGGCCCTTCCAAAAACGTGTTCTTCAATCAGTTCGTCCATCACTCGCCGGTCCGTTTCGGACAACTGCCGTTTGTCCAGCTCGCGGAAAAATATTTCCTCTTCCTTACCGTGGTGGGTACGGTCGGCGTACACGCGGATAAAGTCAACCACCGCGTCCACGAACAGCGGGTCCACGCTACCGGAGGATTTTATGCCCGCCAGCGTATTTTTGATCAGAGCGATCATTTTTTCAATCAGGCGGTGTTCTATCATCAGGGGGCCGCGTGTCTGCATTTACGCTCCTTCCACTCGTTTCGTTGTACATATGGGGCCAATACCTGAAGTGCCGGCCGATTGCCATTATTCCTGCAAGATCAATTTTGCACGTTTTGTTTCTGATGTGCAAGTCCGGGAATGCCATGATTCGTCGAGGCTCATGGTTTCAAAAGTGCAACGTATTTTTTCATGATGCCCGATCATTTATCCCGTGCATAAAAATTCGGCTTATGGATTTTATAGTAACGGTTCACGGCTTCTGTCCTGAATCCACAATACCACCACAAAGGCGATCAGGGCGGCTATGGCAAGCAAACCTGCGGGTGCGGTGATCAGGCCGGTTGCCTGGATGAGCCAGGTGGCAAACATGGGGGTGGCGCCGCCCACCACCCCCACGCCCAGATTATACGCCACCGAATATCCGGATAGGCGGTCGGTGGCAGGGAATAACTCCACGAACATTGCCGGCGCTGTTCCCAGGGGCACTGCGATCAGAATCACCGGAACAAACTGTATGACAATCGCGCCAGGGATACCCCTGTCGGAAAGCCATATGTACAGAGGGATGGAGAGGATGGCCATGATCAGCATGGCGCCGGCAATGAAATGGGTTCGGCGAAACAGGCGGTCACTCAACCAACCCGATACCGGGATGAGCACCAGCAGCAGGGCCGTTGCCGCAGTATTGATTCCCAGTGCCACGCCTCTGGCCATACCGGTGTGGTCGTGAAGCCACTCCGGTAGATATACCAGCGGCAGGTAGAAGGTTACGCCATAGGCAGAGGCGAAAAGGATCGCCTGAACCATTTCCCGCCGGTTGGTGGTGAACGCCTGGAGCAGCGGTGACGTGGACGCACGTTCATTGTGATGGCGTTCAAAATGTTCTGATCGCGGCAGCCGTCGGCGTAACATGATGGAAAGGGCACCGATAATGCCGCCCATGAGGAATGGCAGGCGCCATCCCCAGTGCTGCACAACTTCCGGGGCCATCATGCCGGTAACGGTGGCCGCGATTCCCGACCCCAGCAGCATCCCCACCATGCTGCCTGTATTGGCCCAACTGCCGGAGAAACCGCGCCGGTTATCCGGTGCTGTTTCCACCAGGTAGGTGACCGAGCTGCTGAACTCGCCGCCTACCGACAGGCCCTGGACCAGGCGGAGCAGGACCAGCAGGATCGGCGCCCATATCCCCACGGTCTGGTAAGTGGGCAGGCAACCCAGCGCCACAGTGGGCAGGGCCATCATTATCACGGAGATTAACATGGTTTTGCTGCGACCGATGGTGTCTCCCATCCATCCGAATACGGCCGACCCCAGAGGTCTCATGAGGAAACCGGCGGCAAAAACGCCGTAGGTGGCAATCAGGGCGGCCGTGGTGTTTTCTCCGGGAAAAAACAGCCCGGAAAGGATACCGGCCATATAACCGTAGAGCGCAAAATCATACCATTCGACAACATTCCCGATAAATCCGGCGAGCAGTGCGGTATGCCGTTTACTGATCGTCATGAATACGACGCCTTTCTTTTTTGAAAAACGATTTCGGGCAGAACCTTTTTAAAGCGGCGGTCCGGTGAATCGACCTGCTGATTTTGACAACCGGCCATGAGTGATTGTCTGTTTGCGGTGACGGGCACAATACCACTATAAAGACCTGTGGCGGGTTGTGTCAAGACGGGGCAGGGGCGGGTCCCGTTCACGCAGGGACCGGCTGCATCCGCTCCCTGAGTTTTTTATCGAAGTAAACAGCAGATCTGAATCGACGCCGGGGCGAATTTCTGGCACGACCGTTTCGGCCTGGATGCGCTTCGGCCGGGCAGGTGCGTTATCTCGTGTTCTGCCGGTCGTTTCCCTGGAGCACTTCCCTGATTTTGGCGGCCAGTCCCTTGATTGAAAAGGGTTTCTGAATAAACTGAACACCCTCGTCGAGTACGCCGCGGTGGGCGATGACGTTGTTGGTATACCCGGACATGTAAAGCACTTTCAGGGCCGGGTGTATCCGGGCCGCCCGCTGATAGAGCTCCCGGCCGTTCATGCCGGGCATGACCACGTCGGTGAGCAGAAGGTGGACGGGCCCTTCTTGCACGGTCAGCAGGGCCAGGGCTTCATCACTGTTGTGCGCGGTGAGCACCGTGTATCCCTCCTGCTCAAGAATCGCCTGGGCCAGATGCCGCACCTGCTCATTGTCTTCCGCCAGCAGAATTGTTTCGGTGCCGCCCGGGCCGGACGCCCACGCATCATGGACATCCTCTTTGTCGTATGTTTTCCCGGCAACCGGCAGATAGACCTTGAATGTGGTCCCCTGGCCGGGTTCGCTGTAGAGCCAGATGCTGCCGTCATGCTGCTTGACGATACCAAAGACCGTGGCCAGCCCCAGGCCGGTTCCCCGTTCGCCCTTGGTGGAAAAGAACGGTTCAAAAATATGCTCACGAATCTTCTGGTCCATGCCGCAGCCTGTGTCGCTGACGGCCAGCATGACGTAGAGGCCGGGTTCCACTTTCGGCCGTACGGTCGTATACTCCTGGTCCAGTTCGCACACGGCGGTTTCAATGGTGAGGCGGCCGCCATTGGGCATGGCATCGGCGGCGTTGACCGCCAGGTTCATGATGATCTGTTCGATCTGGCCCGCATCCGCATTGACAGGCAGGATGTCCGGTGTTTTGATTACCCTGATCTCAATGTCTTCTGAGATGGTGCGTCGCAGCAGTTCCTGGAACCCCATGATGATTTCATTAAGATTGACCCGTTTAAATTCCAGGGTCTGTTTGCGACAGAAAGCCAGAAGTTGGCGCACCAGGTCCCGGGCGCGGCTTCCGGCGTTGAACACCTCCGTTAATCGCCGTCGCTGTTCGTCGCTGAGTTCGGGGTTTTCCAGCAGCAGCTCGCTGTATCCGAGAATGGGTGAGAGCAGGTTGTTCAAGTCATGGGCGATGCCGCCTGCCAGCCGGCCAACGGCCTCCACCTTCTGAACCTGCCGGATCTGGTCGTCGTGGCGCTTGCGCTCGCTGATGTCCAGGTGGGTACCGCAGGCCCGGACCGGGGTGCCGTTGGGGTCCCGTTCGATGACCCGGCCTTTGTCGAGTACCCATATCCAGTGGCCGTTTTTATGCTTCAGGCGATGTTCCGTCTCGTACCAGTCGGTTTGCCTATTCAGGTGCGCGTTTAAGGCTTCCCTGACCATGGGCAGATCCTCGGGGTGAATCATTTTTTCCCATGTACTCACATGCAGTTCAATTTCATTCAGTGTATACCCCAGCATGGAGGCCCATCGCTCGTTTAATACCAGTTTGCCGGTTTCCATGTGCCAATCCCAGGTGGCCAGGTCCGCTCCCCTTAGGGCAAGTTCCATCCGCTTTTCGTTTTCTGTAATTTTGCCCAGCAGCCGGTATTCCTCGGTCACGTCCCGGAACACGATGACCGCGCCGATGACCCGGCCGGCGGTATCGCGAATGGGGGAGGCGGCGTCGGCAATCTGATATTGGATCCCGCCCCTTGCAATCAGCAGGGTGTGGTTGGCCATCCCGACGATGTCGCCGGTTTCCAGGACCCGGGCCACGGGGTTGGCCACCGGCTCCCGTGTCGTGGCATTGACGATGTGAAAAATTTCGGTCAGAAGACGGCCTTGAGCTTCTTTTGTGCTCCAGCCGGTCAGTCTTTCCGCCACCGGGTTCATGCGGGTAACGCTGCCACGCCGGTCGGTGGCAATCACGCCGTCGGCAATGGAATCCAGGGTGACCCGGAGGTTTTCTTCGTTTTTTACCAGGTCCCGGGTCATCTGCCCGCGAATGTGGGCATAAAAGAGAAACGCCCAGGCCATGGGAATCAGGGCGCCGGCAAAATCTTCATACCGGTCCAGGGCGTCTGTTATGCCGGCCCATTGGAACCAGAGACAGACAGCGTAGAACAGGGTGATGGAAAAAAGCAGGGCGGTCAGAAACCGGATGTCGGCGCTGGCGATACGTCGCCATCCGGCGCCCAGCAAGGCCAGTGCGGCAGCGGAAAAAAGTACCGTGAGGGCATCCAGCCAAATGATCGGCATCACGTCTCCCTCCCGCGCCTTGCCCATACCGACCGGTAACACCCCAAGGCCATTGCAGCCGTGCTGCATGTGTAGCAGAAGTGCTCCAGCAGGTTGAATGCCTGTTCCCAGAAAAAGCCTTCAAGAACGGTGAATACCCAGGCCCCCAGCATCATGCGGTAGGCGAACAGAAAGGAGGGCCAGGCAGGGATGCGGGTCAGGTGGGCCCTGTATGAGACAACGAAAATGTAGACCCCCACACCCAGCGCCAGCATGATGATTTCGTTTTCGTGAATCATTTTTCCCCCTGAAAAAAGGCGTGGCAAAAGATTCAACGACGGTTCGGGAACCGGGGGCCTGTTGTTTTATTGGGTCTGGCACCCTGAAAGGCCGCGACCTCAGCACGAAAACAGTTCCAGCGGCGGCTTTTTTGTCTGGTTGTGGACAGGCCCTCCCCCTGCAAACCCCGTCTTCAATCAGAACTATAGCCAAAACAGACAACGCGTGTCAAGCATTTGGAACCCTGTTTTTGAAGGCATGGCCAGCGGCAGGCCGGCATGTATCAGGAAGGCAGGGGAAAACAGACAGGCAAGGATATGATCGCATAAAGCTTAAAAAAAGAAGGGGCTGCCTGTTCAGGTATCGGAGCCGACAGCGGTTTCCGCCCAGGCGGTTCCGATTTCATCTCCAAAATTATCGATGAACCCCTCTATCTGGCTTTTCTGAATGGGAAGCAGCCGCCCGAAGGAGACGCAGAGGCTCCAGACCGCCTTGCCGCCCGGAAGATCGGCCACCTTGAAGCGGTTGACCACCTTGAAGGGGATTCTGTCCACAATGGTGCTTTGCCCGGGAATCATGATCGACAGGTGTTCCACTTTCTTGAGAACCTCTCCTGTTTTTTCTCCGTAATGCACGGCAAGGCCCTTCATGCTGATATCCTTGAGCGGGCCGAGCTTTACAGGGGAAGGTTTCAGAACCGGCAGAAGGGAAGGCTTTGCAGCCACCACAATGGCGCCGTCAACGGCAAACCGCTTCCAGTTCCGTCGCTCTCTGGGCGGTCTGGGCGAAACCTTGAACCGGTCCTCTCTGGTGACGGCTACAGTCGCTACAGGCGCTGTCGGCGTCATTGCAGGCGGCGTTTGTTGCAGGCGCTTTTCACCCTGCCCGTTTTTTCCCCTGACCTGTTCCCTGAGCATTTCCAATGCCTCGTCCATGCCAAGGTCCATTTCCAGACCGTCAACGGTATCCTGCGGGGGTTTTGCCTGATAGGTCATGATGCTGCTTCTCCTGGTCTGAGGGGTTTGTTGGCGCCGGATCAACGCAACAGGCAATTTGAAGAACCATATCCCAGGGAGGGGAAAAAAGACAAGCAGAATTTTACGGTGCGCAGGGGGTGTCCACAGTCAAGACGCTGCCATCGGTTGTCAGGACCACGGCGCCGTCAAGATCGGTGCGATAGATGCGGGTGTTGATGGTTTTGTAGCGCTCAACAATCTCCGGGTGAGGGTAGTTGTACCGATTGCGCCATCCGGCGGAGAAAACCGTCACTTCCGGCCGGACCCGGTCCAGGAAACCCGTTGTGCTGGAGGTTTTGCTGCCGTGGTGGGGAACGATCAGCACCGTAGATGCCAGCCGGTCACCGGCCGTGGCAACCAGCTCTTTTTCCGCCTGTTTCAGAATGTCGCCGGGAAACAGGAAAGAGACCTTTTTTAAGGATAGTTTCGTGACCAGGCTGTTGTTGTTGGTGCCCTGCCAGGATCCGGTCCGGCCCGGGCCGGAAAATCCGGTGGCCGGGTAGAGGATACTGATATTGACACCGTTGAGGGCACGGTTTCCGTAAAGCGAGACATAGGCGGGCATGGTGATTTGCCGCCGTGCCACGGCATCCATCAGTGCATTGTAATCTTCCGTATTCGCGGGTTGACCGCTGCTCCACAGCTGTTTGACGTGAAACCTGTCGGCAATATAGGCCAGCCCTCCGATATGGTCGGTGTCCGGATGGGTGGCGATGATGATGTCCACGGTACCGATCTTGTTGCGCCACAGAAAGGGGGCCACCACCCGCTCCCCCACGTCAAAGGTGGAAGACCCGGCAAATCCGCCGCCGTCGATCAGCATCACCTTGCCTTCGGGCAGTTCCACAACCGCGGCATTGCCCTGGCCCACGTCCAGAATGGTAACGCGAAGGTCTTTGTGCAGAAACCGGTAATTGATCCAGTAGCCGATGTCGAAAAGAAGCATCAGAAGCGCTGCGGCAAAAACAATTTGCGGCCCATAACGCAAAAAGGGGCGAATTCCGGGCGTTGGGGTTTCAGTGTCGCCAGCGTCGGTCATGCCGGTGGCGGATGGCTCCATGCGGGCCCTGGCAAAGGCCAGGGCCGCCAGAAGCAGGGCATAAAAACAGGTCATCTCAAGCAGATTGGGGGTGATGGATTTAACAGCAGCAAAGGGCAGGGCGGCGATGGCTCGGGCAATCACAAGAGAACCGTGAACTATCGCGCCGGCCGCCGCAAACAGCATGTTTCCCGCCGGGGGCCAGAGGAAGTGGCCAAGGACGCCTGCCAGGCCCAGGGGAACAGCCACAAACCCCACCAGGGGCACCAGGATGCAGTTGGAAACCAGGCCCACCAGGGAGGTCTGGTTGAAGTAGTGCAGGGTCAACGGCAGGGTGCCCACAATGGCAAAGAAAGAGACCAGCAGAAAGTTGGCCACAATCCTGACCCGCAGCCGGCCAATGCGCCCCACCTGGGCCTGCATCACAGCCATGCCGAAAATAATGAAAAACACAGCAGCAAAAGAGAGCTGAAACGAGACAGCAAACAATGCCGGCGGATGCAGCACAAGAATCACCAGGGCGGCCAGAGCCAGGGTGTTGATCAACCGGGGGGTGCGCTGCACCACAAAGGCGATCAGAAATACCGCTACCATGATCACGGCCCGCTGGGTGGAGGCCGACATGCCGGCAATCACGCCGTAGCCCGCCACAACACACAGCGTTACCACGGCCGCGCCTTTTTTCACCCACCCGTTCCACAACAGCATCGGCACAAAAGAGAATGTCCATGAAAACAGGGCAAACACCACGCCGGCCACAATACCCACGTGCAGGCCGGAAATGGCCAGCAAATGGGCCACCCCGGCCCGGACAAAATAATTTTTCACTTCAGGTGTAATTTCTTGTTTTTTGCCCACCACAAGGGTCTTTAACACCCCGGCCGGATCTTTGCCCGTGCTTTTGTCAATGGCCGAGGCAATCTTCGCGCGCAGGGTTTCAACAGCATAACGCAAGGTGCGGGGCGGTTGTTCGTCGATTACCGTAACCCGGTTTGCCGGGGCATAGGCCAGGCCGAATACATTCTGGTAAGCCATGTAGTTGCGGTAGTCAAATGCGCCGGGGTTGCCGAAATTGCGGATCGGCCGCAGCCGGCTCGAAAATTGTATGGGCGCGCCAAAGGAAAACTTGTCAAAGGCGTCGTAGATGGTGACCCGCAGGCGGCCATTGATTTTTATTGATTGGTCCCCGTTTTCAATGGTCCGGACGGCCAGCAGAAACACCTGCCGGTTGGTGGTGATCTCCGGATCGCTGTCCACCGTGCCGGTGATGGTCCACCGGGTATTGCCGTCGGCATGGGCCAGCAGGTGGTGTTCATTTATCACCGGGCTTGCAAACCGGGCCATGGCCAGCCACCCGAAAAACAAAAAGCCTAGAGCAAAAAACCAGAAAGCCGTTTTTTGCCGAGCCACCGCCACAAGCCCGGCCCCCGCGCAGACCCAGAACCCAATGGCCGGCCATGGCCGGGCCGCCGGCAAATACCGGCCCGCAAGAACCCCGGCCACCAGAAACACCAGCAGCGGAATTACGGGATACCGGCCCGCCTGTTCGCAAAAGGCGGGCCGTTTGTTCTGTGACAATGGCATGGCAAAAATTCTATTGTTTTTCAGGTTTTGATTTACCCCGCCATCCAAACCCAAATCGAAATCGGGATCGGTATCGGTATCGGTATCGGTATCGAAATCGAATAAACAGTTTTGCCTCCCATCATACCGGGTTCCGCTTGTCTCGCTGTAGCTCGCAGAGCAAAGGCGGAACCCGGCTTACCTCCCGTCATACCGGACTCCGATCCGGTATCCAGAAAGATTGACCTTCATACCTTATTACAGACCGCATTCAGCCTGGATATCGATTATGCGCCACGAGTCATAACCGATATCATATTTTCTATTTATAGTTCAATAAAATGAAATATAATATCCTAACAAAACGATGGGTGGCAAGGATGTCAAAAGTTCTATGGACGATTTATAAGGACGGTGCCCCGGTGTTTTATGTAGAAACTCTCTTATTATTGTTAAGCTCAGGGGACATGATATCTAATAGCCGCAGACTGCCTGCCAATTCATTGACGGTGTTATCTGGGCGGGTGGCTGGTGTTGCCGGCAAACGACTCCTCTCACGGCATAACCCGCCGGATTGAATCGTCCAGGCGCTGAAATTTTTCCCTCCCACTTTTCATATCCCCGATCCAGTGATAGACTTGGTCAATTTTGATGGTGTCGTCGGTCACCAGGCTGGCGGGCCTGTTTTGTGACATGCGGGATAATTACTGTTTTGGGAAAAAGAGGAGTGGGTTTATGACGGTTTGCGGAAATAGTTCTTTGAGAAGCGGCGTTTGCGTCCCTTCTGGTTTTAAAAAAGTTTCGAGCCTTGCCGGCTGCCTTGTTGTGTTATTGGGTTTGGCCTGTGCCGGGCAGGCATGGGCGGCATGGCCCCATGTTGTTTCTTCTAGCGACGGCACCCCGATTGCCTATGAGGTGTATGGTGCAGGCGAGCCCACGCTGGTGTTTGTGCATGGCTGGAGCTGCGACGCCCGGTACTGGAGGGCCCAGGTGCCGGTGTTTTCCGGAAACTATCAGGTGGTGATTTGCGATCTTGCCGGCCACGGCCATTCAGGCACAGGGCGCAAGGCTTATACCATGGCTGCTTTTGGAGAAGATGTCCGGGCCGTGGCAGAGGCGACAGGCAGTCACAGGGTCATCCTTATCGGGCACTCAATGGGAGGCACGGTAATTGCCGAGGCGGCCCGGCTTATGCCTGAACAGGTCATCGGCCTGATCGGTATTGATACCCTTGAGAACATAGAGTACCCGATGACGCCGGAAGAACTGGAAGGCATGGTCGCCCCCCTGGCAAAGGATTTTCAAGCCGGAAGCCGGCAGTTTGTGAGCCAGATGATCTCTTCAGAGACCGATCCGCAGCTTCGCGAGTGGATTCTTGCGGACATGTCGGCTGCACCGCCCGCGGTTGCCTTGAGCGCAATGCGGCAGATGATGACGCAGTATGTCACCGGGGATGCGGCAAAGATATTTGACCGACTTCCCATTCCTGTCGTGACCGTAAACGGGGACCTGTGGCCCATCAACTATGAAGCAAACCGCAGGCACATGGCTTCTTTTGATGCTATTGTGTTAAAGAACGCGGACCATTTTTTGATGATGGACAGGCCGGAAGCGTTTAACAATGCCCTGGAACAGGCGATTCAACTGGTATTGGAAAAGTTTAAAAAAGGGGAAAACCGGACCAGCTGATCCAATTGGTTTATGGATGGGAACTGCCTGTTAGCGGTTTTTGTCCTTTTAATTTTTTATATGATTGACAAAGGCCTCTGCCAGCGTGGGCAAATCTTTTTTCGGAACATTCGCTTTTCATGAAAGTCTTTTCCCATTGTGACAGGAAAATGGTTTTCATGGTGGTAATAATTTTTTCGCCCTCTTCCTGGAGCAGCCCGAAAACAGGACATGCGGACAGGGCATTATCGAGTGTGGCCTCTCTGCCGCCGTTTATGCCAACGCCCAGGGTTAAAAGCCGGGGCGTCTGGGGAACCCTGTCCGGTTGGGGAACCATGTCGTAAGCCGGAGACAGACGCCAGCCATGGCCGTGCATGTAAATAAATCCGGGGTTCCGCAAATGGCCGTCGGCATTATTGCACAGCACGTTGTACACCATTCGGCGAAATAGTTGTGCAAGATCACCCTGGCCGTGGGACATGCCGTTCAGTGTCCCTACTGCATTTGGCGGGGCCATTGCGACCTGAGTTCAGGTTTTTTACAGAACAGCCTTGTAAAAGTCGGGGGCATCTCCCGATTTGTGGCAGTAAACGACTTGTATTGTTTTGATTGCAGTCGGTGGTTTTGAAAGGGGCCGAGGGGACAAGGATGCAAGTACTCATTGAAAAATTGCATGAATATTCGGGTTAACCCCCTCAAAGAGATATATCGAAGGGAAAACAGATGAAACCCAAGACCTCCAAAATTATTACCGGGCTCGTAATCGCCGGCCTGGTGGCTGTTTTTTTCGGATTTGACCTCGGACAGTACCTGAGCTTCGATTTTCTCAGATCCCGTCAATCCGCCCTGGCGACCTTTTATGCGGAGCACCGGCTGGTGACCATGGCGATCTATATGGCCGTCTATATCCTTGTGACGGCGTTGTCGCTTCCCGGCGCAGCGGTCATGACGCTGGCCGGCGGAGCGATTTTCGGGTTCTGGATCGGTCTTGTTCTAGTCTCTTTTGCCAGCTCCATCGGCGCGACCCTGGCGTTTCTGGCGGCTCGGTTCCTTCTGAAGGATTATGTGCAAAATAAGTTCGGCGACCGGTTGAAAACCGTGAATCACGGCATTGAAAAAGACGGCGCCTTCTATCTGTTCACGCTGCGCCTGGTTCCGGTTTTTCCTTTTTTTGTGATTAATCTGGTGATGGGACTTACGCCCATCCGGACCGGGGTGTTTTATGCCGTCAGCCAGGTGGGTATGCTGGCCGGTACCGCGGTTTATGTGAACGCCGGCACACAACTGGGGCAGATCAATTCTTTGTCCGGGATTCTGTCGCCGGGCCTGATCTTTTCTTTTGTGCTGCTGGGCATTTTCCCGTTTATTGCAAAAAAAACAGCCACTCTGATTCAGGCAAAAAAAACACTGGCCAAATGATTCAGTGGAGCGGTATTCAGGTCTGGGAGTGGCGCGCATTTCCGGAGAAGCGAAACTCACCTTGCTGTATACGGTCGCGGTCAACGGGAAAATTCTGACCCCGTGAAAAATCGTGATCGCCTCCGGGGCACGGCCCTTTGTTCCCCATCAATTCATCCATGCGGCCGGTGAGTGGAAGAGAGCGCATGCTCCGGAAGGAATTTTAAAATGGCTTGGGGTATACCATCGGTGGAAGCGGAAATAAAATAATCAGCCGGGCGTATCCGTTTATCACGGCGCCACCCGCCGAATGGAGGCGCCCAGGCGTTCAAACTTTTCCTCCAGGTTTTCATATCCCCGGTCCAGGTGATAGACGCGGCTGATTTCGGTGGTGCCGTCGGCCACCAGGCCGGCCAGCACCAGGGAGGCACTGGCCCGCAGGTCCGATGCCATCACCGGGGCCCCGGAAAGCGAGGGCATCCCGGCCACCATGGCGGTGTTTCCGGATATGGTGATGTCCGCGCCCATGCGCTTGAGTTCGCTGACGTGGATGAACCGGTTCTCAAAAATAGTCTCCGTAATTATGGAAAGCCCGCTGGCCACGGACATCAGCACCATGAACTGGGCCTGCATGTCTGTTGGAAAACCGGGGTAGGGCAGGGTTTTCACGTCCACGCTTTTGATGGTGTCGGCGCCGACCACGCGAAGGGTCTTGTTGGTGACCTCGATGCGGGCGCCGGTCTGGGCCAGCTTGTCAAGCTGGCCCTTCAGGTGGGACGGTTCGGCGTTGGTGATGGTAATGTCGCCCTTTGTCAGGGCCGCTGCCACCATGAAGGTGCCGGTTTCAATGCGGTCGGGAATAATGGAAACCGACACCGGGTTCAGGGATGTGACCCCTTCCACGGTGATTTCCGGTGTGCCGGCGCCGGTGATTTTTGCACCCATCTGATTTAAGACATCGACCAGGGCCGTTACCTCCGGCTCGCAGGCCGCGTTACCGATGCGGGTCGTGCCGTCGGCCAGGGCAGCGGCCATGAGCAGGTTTTCCGTCCCCGTGACCGAGGGCACGTCAAAATAGATTGACCCGCCGGTCAGTTTCGGGGCCGAGGCATTGACATAGCCGTGTTCAAGTTCAATATCGGCGCCCATAGCCTGAAGGCCTTTCAGGTGAAAGTCAATGGGCCGCTCGCCGATAGCGCACCCGCCGGGAAGCGACACCCGTGCCCGCCCCAGCCGGGCCACCAAGGGACAGAGCACCAGGATGGAGGCCCGCATCTTTCGCACCAGTTCGTAAGGGGCCTCGTGGTTGTTGACGCCACTGGCATCGATCTGGACCGTATTCCCATGGCACTCTATTTTCGCGCCCAAGTGGGTCAGCAGTTCCTTGATGCTTTTGATGTCCCGCAGATTCGGCACATTGGTATAAGTGCACGTTCCGTTGGTAAGAAGGGAAGATGCCAGGATGGGCAGGGCCGCGTTCTTGGCGCCGCTGATCTCAACGGTGCCGGAAAGGCGCCGGCCCCCTTCGACGATGATTCGGTCCATGGAAGGTCTCTTTCCCCGGCGGTTGCCGGGTTCACTTGCGGAACAAAGCAAGCGGCGGGTTTTGTGTTCTTGGCACACAGGTCGTTGCGAGGAGCAGGGCGACGAAACAATCTTCTGCCTAAAGCCGTTGTCAATGCGTTAAGGATTGCTTCGCTTCGCTCGCAATGACGGGAAAAAATAAAAAGCGCCTGCTTCCCGGTATGCCGGGACAGGCGCTTTTTGATGTGTCGGTCAATGCTAGTGGTGGCTGTCGTGGCCGTGATCATCGTCGCGCAGCGTGTCGTAGGCGGCCTTTAAAATACAGTAGGTCATGCCCGCGCCCAGGATGGAGAGCGCATACCACAGGCCGCCGTGAAACACCAAGTGCGCCGTGTCCCAATGCCATTCAAAAACAAACGGAAACATATTTACCTCCCTGACGCCGTATGTACGGCGAAAATTAGCTGTTTAACTCCCGTTCCTGCGGAAACACCGGCAGGTAGCGATAGGCCAGGGCAATCAGCAGAATGCCGTAGGCCACCGGCAGAATGGTGGTGGCGATCTCCTGCCAGCTGGGGAAGTAGAGTACCCACTGGTCAAAGGGCATCACCGGAACCGCCATGACCTGAAGCACCATGACCCACCGGTTGATGGAAACACCCACGCAGGCCAGCACCGCGGCGGTAACCAGCAGCTTGCCGTTGCCGCGCACCTTGGGGGACAGCAGCATCAGGCCGGGAATCAGGCCGCCCACAATCACTTCGGCGATGAGCATCCAGTAGCCGTAGAACCAGTTGCTGTAAAAGGCGCCCAAGGCCTGGCCGGCGTGCTCGGGCGCCGTGACAGCGGCCCAGTAGACGGTGTCAATGATCTTGGCGATCACGTAAGTGGTGATCATCCAGCCGGAGATCTTGGCCAGGGTGTGAATGGCTGCGTCGCCCACCAGTTTTTTCTTGGTGACAGCTTCGGTGATCTTGGTGACCAGGATGGTGAAGCAGGGGCCGCAGGCCGCCGCCGACCAGGTGAACAGAAAGAAGGTGGTGGGCCATACCAGCACATGCTCGCGGAAACCGAAGGGCCGGCCGAACAGAACGCCGGCCACGCCGCCCAAAGAACCCTGGTGGAAGAAGGACAGAAAAGCGCCGGTGGCGGCAAACACGGCCATGATCTCATGCATGTTGTGGGCCAGGTGATGGAAGAAGCGCACCTTGGCCAGTTGCCGGTTTTCAAGGATCAGGGGAACAAACTCGATGGTCAGCACGGCAAAGTAGCAGGAGAGGCAGAAGGCCACCTCGGTGAGCATGGAGTGCACGTTGGCATGCCAGAAGATGAACCATCCCCGCAGGGGCTGGCCGATATCGATGGCCAGAATCAGCAGCGCCGAGCTGTAGCAGATAAACCCGATGACAACGGCGAAGTTGATGATGTTTTTCAGCTCATCTTTTCCCACGATGTAACGCAGAAAGCCGGTGAAAAAGGCGCCGCCGCCCAGGGCGATCACCGCCAGGTCGGCCCAGATCCACAGGGCGAACCCGTAGTAATCGTTCATGTTGGTCTGGTTGAGTCCCTTGAGCCAGCACAGCAGCATGGCGTAAACGCCCCACAGCAGCACCGCGCCCACCACCGCGACGCCGATAAGGAAGACCGGCAGCGGACAACGCCTGACCCCTTGAGGAATGAGTGCAGAATCCATAAACTATATACTCCCTGTTTGTGATGACTGGTTTATATCCACACCCGCCAGCGCGGGCTTTTTTTAGTGGCCTTTTTCAGGCGCCTCTGTTTTCAGATGGTTGTCCCCGCTCTTGCGGACCCACTCCCGGCTGGAGGAGTAGTATATCTTGGGATTGGTGCCCAGCCGTTCCAGCAGCCGGAAGACATTGGGGTTGCCGGGTTTCCCGCCGTGAGCCGGGTCCGGCTGTGCGATCTGGTGCACGGCATGGTCCGGGTTGTTCAGGTCGCCGAAGGTGATGGCGCCGGACGGGCAGGCCTGGGTGCAGGCGGTCTGGTACTCGTCTTCTCCCAGGGTGTCCCGCCCTTCCACATAGGCTTTTTCCATGGCCAGCTGGTAGCGGTGGTAGCAGAAGCTGCATTTTTCCACCACGCCCCGCATGCGTACCGACACGTTGGGGCTCAGGGATTCCTTCATGCCCTCGGGCCAGATCGGGTCAAACCAGTTGAAGTACCGCGCATGGTAGGGACACGCGGCCATGCAGTACCGGCAGCCGAAGCACCGGGTGTAGATCTGGCTGACAATGCCCGATGTATGATCGTAATCGGTGGCCGTGGCAGGGCACACGGAGACGCAGGGCGGATGGCCGTGCTGCCCTTCGCAGTGCATGCAGGGCCGGGGAAGGTAGCACACTTCCGTTTCCGGATAGGGTTTTCCATTGGTCAGCTTGTAGACCCGCATCCAGGTGATACTTTTGAGCTTGTCGGTTTCGTCCTTCTTGAACGGCACGTTGTTTTCGGACATGCATGCCACCATGCACGAGCCGCAGCCCGTACACTTGTCCAGGTCAATGACCATGCCGTACTTTCTGGGTGTTCCCTGCTGATTGTCTTTCATCAGTTCCTCATTATATGGGTTTATGCTTTTATGAGTTTTGCCGGTGCGCCCCATGCCGTGTCGAGGCCGGAAACCGGGTCCGGTACCGGGCCGATCAGGTCGTTGACGTTGACGCCCTTGCCGCTGACGTAGTCGTCATAGGCGGTGTGGCCGAAGCCCCTGGCCATGGCCACCATGCCCGGCGCTACCTCGTGGGTGACCCGGACCCGGACGCTGGCCTTACCCGCCGGTGTTTCCAACACGGCGGCCTTGCCGTCGGCAAGACCGGTCTTTTCGGCGGTCTCCGGATTTACCTCAACGTAAAGATCGTTTTTCTTCAAAATGGTGTCGGGAACAATTTTCATGGCATAGGGGGGTGTAGCCACGGATCCGCCGGCAATGCGCATGGCGTCGTAAGCCGCCAGCAACAGGGCCGGGGCGTTCTGCCGCGGCTTCCTGTCCGTCTCCACCAGCGGGGCAAAGTCGGCCCTGCCCACGGCCACGGCGGTATCGATCAGCGTTTCCAGCACTGATTTCTGCAAGTATCCCTCCGCGGCAAGCTTGCCGTAAACCAGGCCGAAGGTCTCTTCCAGGCAGTCCTGGTAGTCGCTCCAGGCAAAGGACTCGGCAACTGTTCCGCCCATGGCTTTTGCCAGGTCAAGAATTACATCGCCGGGATGACGGGTGTCGAGCCGGGGTTCCACCACCGGCTGGGTCAGGCCGATCATCGGGGTCTTGAGTCCCGCCGTGACCACCACGTCCTCGGTGCGTTCCAGGCATGTGGGCAGGGGCAGAATGTAGTCTGCCAGGGCCGCGGTTTCATCCATGAAGGAAGAGAGGCTCACCACCAGGGGGACCGCCTCCAGGGCCGCTTTTGCTTTTGTGGCGTCGTGCAGGGTATAGGCCGGGTTGGCCTCCAGCACAAAGAGGGCCTGGACCTCGGGGTTTTTGCCTGCCAGCAGGTCGGCAAGTTTTTGGGGACCCTTTGCCAGGCCTTTCTGGGCCGTATCGTCCAGCACAGGTCTGGCCCACTGAATATAGTCCGGCTCCGGCCCGATGATCATGCCGCCCTGGCGGTTGACGCTGCCCACAAGGGCGTTGAGGGCGGTAACGGCCATGACTTCCCGGCTGTTGCAGGGGGTTTGGCCGTCGCCCCGGCCGCAGACCGCCACGGGGTGGGGTGCGGCGGCAAATTCTTTTGCCAGGGCCACAATAACCGATTCCTTGACACCGGTGGCAGCCGCCACCCTGGCCGGGGTATAATCTTTTTTCACAAGAGTCGCAAAGGCATCAAAGGAACGGCTGTTGGCGGCGGCCCCGGCGTTCAGGTTGTCGCGAAGAATCACGTGGGCCAGGCCCAGGGCCAGGTCGGCCTCGGTGCCCGGTTTGACGGCCACCCACTGATCGGCCTTGACCGCCGTGGAAGAGAGCCGGGATTCCACCTGCACCATCTTGATGCCGTTGGCCTTCCACTGGCTGTGGGCCGAAAACATGCGGACCGGCGAGCCCCAGCCGTCCAGCAGGCCGGCGGCAAAGCTCAATACGTAGCCGCTGTTTTCAAAATCAAAGCCCACGATGCCGGGTTTGCCGAACATGCGGGCAACCGCATCGGTGTAAGCGTTTTCATTGGTGGGAACCGGGAGAAAATGGGGAGACCCCGCGGCGGCCAGCAGCCGCTGCATCAGACGGGCCACGGTGCCGCGGCCGGTGCGGGAGACGCCCGCAATGGCGTCGGCCTTGCCCGCTTCGCGCAGTTCGTTGAGTTTTTCGGCGATTTCCGAAAGGGCCCGGTCCCAGGAGATGCTTTTCCATCTGCCGTTTTCTTTTTTCTTCGGCCCTGTCACGCGCCAGGGGCCGTAGAGGAGCTGAAGACCGGACAGGCCCAGGGCGCAGACACCGCCGTTATTGACCGGATGGCCGGCTTTTCCTTCAATTTTTACCGCCCGGTCCCCGATCTTTCGGACCGAGATGCCGCAGCCGCCGGGACACAGGGTGCATACCGAGTCGGCATAGCTGGCCGGGCCTCTTTCCGGAACCGGCACCTCAATGGGGGTGCCCCGGAAATTCTGGCTCCAGATGGAGATGTCGTCCGTAAGCTTGATCGTCATGGGCGACAGGGCCGTGCCCACGGCACCGCCGGCCAGCAATGTCAAAAAGCTTCTTCTGTCTATTTTCATCGGTTCTCCTCGACTTTTTTACAAGACCATCAAATGCGAATGATTGCGTCCTTCCGGACGGTCGTTATTTGTGGCACTGGAAACATGCGCCCTTGCTGCCGGTTTCCTGCTCGTGGCACCGGGCGCAGTCGTCCATTTTCATGCTTTCCCATACGTTCTTTTTGAACAGGCTTACGCCGGTGATGTCGTATCCCCAGATGTCCCGGCTGTAGCCGGTGATCCGGTTTTCCTGGTAGACGGGCAGGCTTTCCGATACACCGAGATAACCATGGCACGTAATACAGTCCATGCCGGCCTTTCGAACATGGGCCGCATGGGAGAAGAAAACACAGTCGGGCTGACGGGAATAGATCAGCCAGGGAACCTCTTTGTTCTGGTCCACGTACTGTTCGACAAAGGTCAACTCCGCCTCGGTGTCACCGATGGCGTAGCTGTGGCAGTCGAGACACGCGTTGAGTGTGGGGGTGCCGGCAAAGGTGCCGTCTTCACGGAAAAAGTGGCAGGCTTCGCAGTCCCCCAGTTCATCCAGGTGAAGGGCGTGATTGAACTGAAAGGGCTGCTCTTTTTCAGAGTAGAGCAGGGCCGGAAAGACCACCCAGCCCACAACCAGAGAGCCGACAAGGCCGATGATAAAGGCGATCAGCATGGCAAGGCCGCCCTTGTCTTTGGGGCTTTCCTGGTTGCCGCCGTCAGCAGAAGCATGTGTCGATTTGTCTTGTGTGCTCATGAACACTCCGTCATCATTACGATTTATGGGATTAACCGGTTTTGGTCATGTAAATCAAATTTTTATAGTCCACCCGCAAGGGTTTTGCAACCTGTAAAGAAAAAATTTTTTTGCCACAGTAGCAGGGCTTTGTCAAGGCAAATCCATACCCTGCAGGTATGCGAGGGGTCCGCAGCACCCGCCGGTCAGTCGACGGTTGTTATCGTCAGCCGGCATCCATTGCAAGCCGGACCTCTTCGGCCACGGAATCGGCAAGCTTTTTTTCGGAAAATTTTTTCAGGGCGGTTTTTGCCTGATTGCCGCCGATGTGACCCAGTGCCCAGGCCGCCATGCCTTTGACCCGGGGATCTTCGTTTTCTTCAAACGCCCGTGCCAGGTCCGGAACAAACCCCTGGTCCCGGCTGTTGCCCATGGCCCGGGCCACGTTCATCTTCCAGCGCCAGATGTCTGCGGATGACATGTAGAACATGTGCGGCCACACGCTGCTTTCAAAATAGGCGGTGTCCATGTGCAGCAGGGCTCGAAGGTCGAAGTTTTCAGCCTTGGCCGCGGCCCGTTCATTCACCGGCAGCTCCTGGGCAAGCCAAGGCTGGTTGCGCGGGCAGACATTCTGGCACCGGTCGCATCCGTAGACAAACATGCCCATGGGCTCCCTCATTTCGAGGGGCGTGATACCGTCGCCGAAATAGGAGAGAAAGGACACGCATTTGCGGGGATCGATTTTGCCGCTGCCCTTGAGTGCGCCGGTGGGGCAGGCGGCAATACAGACGTTCTTGCACCAGTCCGGGCATCCGATGCCCATGGTGGGCGTGCCCGGCGTAAATTCCCGGTCCACCACCACGGCGATGGGCAGGGTCCAGGAGCCGCCGCGCACGGCATTGTAAGCGTAAAAGAGACAGTTCCTGCCGAAATCGCCCAGTCCGGCCCTGGCCGCAGCCACCCGGTGGGGCAGGTTAAAGGGGACCTTGGTGTTGATGCCGTCCTCCCGGAGAAAGGCACGGAATGCCTTTATCCGCGGCACCAGACCGTCTTTTGTGACCCGGTCGTCATCCAGGTAGCACCGGCCGAAAAGTCCCTCCATGGAACGGGGATAGGCGCGTGAAAAATAGTTTTCGATCAGCACGATGATGCTTTTTGCACCCGGCAGGATGGCGCCGGGATCGGTGCCTTTCAGCAGGTCCAGGCCCACCATCTCAGCCCATCCGTATTCCTCCTGCCGTTCCAGCAGCATTTGCCGGTGCTCCTCAAAAGGATCGGCCGTGGTAAATCCGATGTCGGCAAACCCCAGTTCCCGGGCCCTTTTGATGATTTCTTCCTGTTGTAGCATCATGCGTTCCTTTCAATATAATAATCGGTATCGGTATTGGTATTGGTATCGAAATCGAACAACCGGGCGCTCTTTTATCGTTATGGCGTAAACAGCAGTATCGACCGGATCATGTGGGCCATGACACGGCCGGCCGCATCGGCGGAAAGCCCCTGAATGTCGCGCAGGGTGTGCCAGGTGAGCCATGAGCCGGCTGCTTTCAGAGCTGCCAGTCGTCGGGCGGATCCCTCCCCCTCATGGTTTGCCAGCTCAGGGCCGAACACCCGGCCCACCTGCTCCTCCTGAATACGGCGGCACAGCTCAAGGCCCTCGGTCACAGCATTCCACAGGCCGCTTGACAGAACGGCCCGGCGGGTGGGGGAGATAAACTCCAGCAGGGTGGTATGATGGTCGACAAACCCGGCCAGCCGTTTTTCAAGCGATGCCTCCTGCGGCATGTCCATCTCCAGGAGAGGGGCCAGCCGTTCGAACTGAAGGGCCAGCATCATATTATATATGGATGCCATGTCCGGAAAGTGGTGAAAGACCAGCCGGGGTGAAACCCCTGCCTGTTCGGCGATCTGTTTTGCCGTGGGTGCGGTGCGGCCGGCGGCGATCAGCTCCATCAGGGCCATGGCAATGGCGGATTTAGAGCGCCGGGACCGGTCTTTCCGACCGTCAGCAACAGGGTTGGTCCCTGATATGGGAAATTCAGAAGGCATGGATTGTCTTTGTTCCGCAGTAATGATTGACGTGCTAATTTTTCACTTAAACTGCAACTTGTCAAGGGCAAAAACAGTTCCGTAAAGAATTTTACGCAAACCCGGGCAGACAATCGGTTGCGGGCTATTTTAATTGCACTGTAGATGTAAAAATAATTAATCCAAACATTTTTGTTTGATCGTTAAAAAATATTGCACTTAGAGTGCATAATTAAATAAATACTTGTTTTATAATAATTATATTATTAATATCACGATCAGTGGTAGTAAACGGCTCGCATAATTTTTAATTCAGCTGATGGTTTTAAAAGGGGCCAAGGGTTCAAGTACTCAAGGGAAAACCCTTGGACCCTCGCCCCCTTGAATCCTTGAATCCTGTTCACCTGCTAAATTGGAGAAGATTCAGTTATATCAGTATATCTTCCGCTTACCAAAGGTTGAGCCGATGACATTGAAGGTGTTTTCCACCACAAAAAGGGCGTGCGGGTCAACCGTAAACACCAGCTCTTCCAGACGTTTGAGAACGATGTTGTTGGTTATCACCATCAGCACCTCCTTGTCTTTGCCTGAAAAACCGCCCCTTGCCTTGATTATAGTGGCGCCCTGGCGGAGGTCTTCCTGCAGACGCCTGGCAATAGCGGGGTTCTTGTCGCTGATGACCAGCACCAGCTTGCGGGCGTTAAAAAGGGCCAGCATGTAATCCACCATGGTGGCCGAAACAAAGACCACGATCAGGGAGGCGATAAACAGGTCGATGTTCCGCTGAATCAGAAAAAAGGCAAACAGCAGCAGGCTGTTGAAGGTCATGTAAAACCGGCCGATGCCTATGTTGAACCGCTGGTTTAAAATGATGGCCACCACGTCCAGTCCCCCGCCCGATCCCAGGGAACGCAGCACCATGCCCCCGCCGGCGCCGCACAGCACGCCGCCGGCAATGGCGGCATAGACCTGGTTCTGAATTTTCAGGTCCCCTTGAATGCAGATGGAAAAGAGGGAAACCAGGACCATGGCATAGAGACTGTAGAAAAAGAATCTCCTGCTGACAAAAAACCAGCTCACCAGGAACAGGGGGATGTTAAGCAGAAAAAACCACAGGCCCGGGCTCAAGGTTCCGGCGGTGTAGTAGATCAGAAGGCTGGTGCCGTAAACGCCGCCGGTGATAAACATCTGGGGAGAGACAACGGTCTCGACGCCAAAAGAGAAGAGGGCCGCCCCAACGGTGATCAGAAACAGGTTGTAGGGCGGGCGATAGACAAATTCCCGAATGATTTTTTTGCTGCTCATGTTCTCTTTTCTGATGTGGCAAATCGGTTACGGATATGCTCGATACGGCGGCGGTTGGCGCCCAGGTCCGAGTGGCCGACCCGTGAGGCGGACCGCACGTGAATCACCGGTTCGTCGGGAAAGTAGAACTCAACGTCATCAACAAACCGGAAGACAAGCGAGGTAAAGGTGGCGTGAATATACGTCGATTCAACAGTGACCAGGACCACTCGTTTTTCGGTTTCAAGGAGTTTCACCAGCCGGTCCCGGGCTTCCTGGGCCGTGCCGGTGTAGGAAATGGGCTCGATAAAATGGCTGCCGGTTGCCTGGCTGTTCACGCAGTTGGGTGAGTCCGGGCAGGGGGTCAGCCGGCCGTCATGGACGCCCAGGCCGGGCAGGGTACCGGCGCAGCCGGCCATGGCCACGGTCAGAAGACATGCAAGCAGGTTGCGGTTCATGTGGTTTCCTTTCTCAATGGTCTTGCTCCCTGTTTATCAGTTTGAGGCCAGCAAAGCTGGTAAGGGTTCAAGGGGTCGAGGATTCAAGTGGCCAAGGGTGTTTCTTTTTATAACGTTGTGGGGCCGCGCGCTTTTTGCGGTCCCGTCCCATACGAAGGACAGTTTATATCATCCTGTTAATCAATTGTAGATACAATAAATAACAACACTAACCAGCCTACCAAAAAGCCAATTAGAGCCTTGTATGTCATTGATAAAAATTTATACCCAAAGAGGGGTTTGCCTTCTTTCAAACAAAATTCACCATACAATTCTAAATCCTTTCCATGCCTAATATTAAACAGCCAGGAAACGATCCCAATTTTTTTTGCTTTTGTAAACAAGGCAGTACCACAACATAGTGCACCACGAGTGATGCTATTACGATCAACATTCCGATTTTACAATATATTTCTAATACCAAATTCATATAAATTTATGATATAACATTCTTACTCTATGCTTGCAGTAAAACATACTGACTTATGAAATTAACAAAAAATCAGTATGCCAAGCTTTGCACTTGGCCCCTCGACCCCTTGAATCCTTGAACCCTTTTTTATGAGAACTTGTCATAGGCGATCATGTCCGGCTCCACGCCCAGCTCGTCCAGCATAGTCATCACCGCGTCGATCATGGGCGGCGGGCCGCACAGATAGTATTCAATCTCCGCCGGGTCGGCGTGGTCTTTAAGGTAGTGGTCGTAAAGGCACTGATGCACAAAGCCGGTCATTCCCTGCCAGTTGTCCTCGGGCTGGGGCTCGGACAGGGCCACATGGTAGGAGAAGTTGTCGTGTTGTTCTGAAAGTTTCGTGAACGCTTCATGGTAGAACATCTCCTGGACCGACCGGGCCCCATACCAGAAGGTGATGGGCCGTTTGGTCTGCTCGGTGTTGAGCTGGTGAAGAATGTGGGACCGCATGGGTGCCATGCCGGCCCCGCCGCCCACAAAACACATCTCCCGGTCGGTGGGCTTTACCAGAAAATCGCCGTAGGGGCCGCTTAAGGTCACCCGGTCGCCGGGTTTCAGGTTGAACACGTAAGACGAACCGATCCCCGGCGGAATGTCATCGGTCCCGGGCGGGGGCGTGGCAATGCGGATGGTAAAGCGCAGCAGTTCCTCATATGGCGGGTTGGCCAGGGAGTAGGCACGGAACACCGGCTCGTCGGCGGTCACACAGAGCCCTGTCAGGTCGAACTGTTCCCAGGCGGAGGTAAACCGGTCGGCCACGTCAAAGCCGGCAAAACAGACACTGTCATATTCGGGAATGTCGATCTGCATGTACTGGCCGGCTTCAAATTCGATTTTTTCGTCATTGTCTATTCTGAGCACCAGCTCTTTTATAAAGGTGGCCACATTTTTGTTGGACACCACGGTGGCGGTGTATTTCTTGATGGAAAAGATCGATTCCGGAATACGAATGCGCATGTCTTCGCGCACCTTGATCTGGCAGGCCAGCCGCACGTTGTCATTTTGCTCCTGGCGACTCAAGTGGGAGAGCTCGGTGGGCAGGATATCGCCGCCGCCCTCCTCCACCGTGCACCGGCACTGGCCGCAGGACCCTCCGCCGCCGCAGGCAGACGGCAGAAAGATATCGGCACCGGCCAGGGCCGACAGCAGGGTGCCGCCCACCGGCTTTTCAAGGGCCTTGTCGGTATCGTCGTTGATCACGATGCGCACGGTGCCCTTGCGCACAAGCGTGGCCTCCAGTACCAGCAGCATGGCCACCAGCACCATGATCACCGACGAAAACACGCTGAAACTGACAACGTAAATCAAGGCCTGCTACCTTTTTTCTCAATGTTTATGTTGTCTCGCCACATGGCTCTCATTATAAAAGTGCATCTGCCAGCGGTTGCTGCTCATGAAGATTGCTTCAGACGGCTTTGTAAAACTTTCAAGGACAAGGCGTCGTGGATTCCAAGGAATGAGGCGTACTTTGTGTACGCCGCAGTGACGAGGAATTCGCGCAACACAGTAATTGGACGTTTTACAAAGCCGTCTCATAGCGTGATCCCTGAAAACAGCATAAAGGCCATGGCCATCAGACCGGTCACCACCATGGTGATGCCGTATCCTTCCAGGCCGCGGGGCATGTCGGCATAGCGCAGCTTTTTGCGAATGGCGGCCATGGAGACAATGGCCATCAGCCATCCCAGGCCCGAGCCGAACCCGAACACCAGGGATTCGAGAAAGGTGTACTGCCGCTCCACCATGAAGAGCGATGTTCCCAGGATGGCGCAGTTCACCGCGATCAGGGGCAGGAACACGCCCAGGGCCGTGTAGAGCCCTTGGGAAAAGCGGTCGATGACCATCTCAATGGCCTGGACCATGGCCGCGATGGTGGCGATAAAGGTGATGAATTTCAAAAAACTCAGGTCCACGTTGGGCAGGCCGGCCCAGGCCAGGGCGCCGGGGGCCAGAAGGTACGTGTAGACCAGCCAGTTGAGGGGTGTGGTAATGGTCAGCACGAACACCACGGCAAATCCCAGGCCCGTGGCGGTGTGAATGTTCCTGGACACCGCCACAAAGGAGCACATGCCCAGAAAATAGGCCAGCAGAATGTTGCCCACAAAGACCGAGTTTAAAAATATGGTGATCAGGTCCTGCATGCTACTCCTTTTTCAGGCTTTTCTGCAGCCACACCAGCAGGCCGATGATGATAAAGGCGGCCGGCGCCAGCAGCATGAACCCGGCGTTTTCATACCCGGCGCTGTAAGCGGCATCGGGAATCACCTGGACGCCCAGCAGCTTGCCCGCGCCCAGCAGCTCGCGAATGGCGGCAACGAGAATCAGCACCGAGGCGTATCCCGCGCCGTTGCCCATGCCGTCCAGAAGGGCCAGGTGGGGCGGGTTGGCCAGGGCAAAGGATTCGGCCCGGCCCAGCACGATGCAGTTGGTGATGATCAGGCCCACGAACACCGACAGCTGCTTGCTGGTGTCGTACATGAAGGCCTTTAAAAACTCGTCGCACAGGATCACCAGGGAGGAGATCACGGCCAGCTCCACGATGATGCGGATGTTTCGCGGAATCAGGTTTCGCATGGCCGAAATAATCAGGCTGGAAAGCGAGACCACGAAGGTCATGGCCAGGCCCATGACAATGGCGGTTTTCAGCTGGACGGTCACGGCCAGGGCCGAGCAGATGCCCAGCATCTGGATGTTGATGGGGTTGTTCTCCCACACCGGCTGGGCAAGTGTTTTAAATGCCTTTGTCTTAGTGAGTTTCATGGCGCTCCCACTTTTATCTTGCTCCTGCTCTTACTCTTTTTTTGTTCCTTATTGCGTGTCGCATGCCCCCTGGTCCGGGGGCACCATCTTAAAATGGTCTTTGCGGAATTTTATCGATACCGGTTCATATTCGCGCAGAATGGTTTCCAGCCCTTTGCTCAGGTATCGTCCGGTAAGGGTGGCGCCGCTGATGCCGTCCACATAGTTGGCCTGCCGGTCCGGGGCCACCTGGTCTTTTACCGCACCCTTGGCAACGGACACGGAAACAAAGTCGCCGGCGGCATTGACGATTTTTTTGCCCACGAAGTTTTTCTGAAACCACGCTTTTTCAATCTCGCCACCCAGACCCGGGGTCTCTGAATGCTGGTAAACGGTAAAGCCGGACACGGTTTTTCCGTCATCGGCAAGGGCCAGGTATCCCCTGATTTCTCCCCACACCCCCTTTGTGTCAATGGGAATGATGTAGTTTTCAATAGTCTGGTCGGCGCCCATATTCAGGTAGACCTGAAGGGCCCTGGTATGGCTTTGGCCCGGTTCCAGGGGCCGGCCGTCGGGGGTCAGGCGCATGCACCGGATGCGGTCGTTGAAAATCTGCTCGATTTCTGCAGGTGTCTGCTTTTCGTCCTGCTGCACCAGGCCGGCGGATTTTAGAATGTTTTTCTGCCGGTCGACGCGAACGTTGGCCAGCTGGTAGGGCTTGAGCCCAACGGCCGCGCCGGTGAGCAGGGCGCTGCACACCACGCACAATACCAGGGCAAAGCTAATCGATTTCAACGCGTCAGACATTGATGCTCTCGTAAAAAGTCTATTTGGGATGGCAAAGTAAAAAGTTCAAGATCAAGGCGCCGCAAATCCCGAGGAATGAGGCGTACTTGTCGTACGCCGCAGTGACGAGGGATGCAGCGCAACGCAGTCGGCCGCCTTGCGGCAATTGGGCTTTTTACGAAGCCATCAGACATTGGGCACCCGTTTCTTTAGCCGCAGGGCAATGGCCGCGTGGTCCAGCAGCGGGGCAAACAGGTTCATAAACAGAATGGCCATCATGATGCCCTCCGGGTAAGCCGGGTTGAAGACCCGGATCAGCACGGTGAGCATGCCGATGAGAAACCCGTAGACCCACCGGGCGTTTTCCATGCCCGGCCCGGTGACCGGGTCGGTGGCCATGTAGACGATGCCAAAGGCAAACCCACCCATGATAAGGTGGTAAAGCGGGTTTAACCCGAACCAGGGATGGGCCCCGGCCCCGGCAAAAAGGGTGAGCAGCCAGCCCGTGGCCAGCAGCCCGGCCACGCCGCCGAGCATAATGCGCCAGCTGGCAATGCCGGTGACAATCAGCAGAACCGCGCCGGCCAGGCAGCACAGGTCCGAAGTGCCGCCGATGCTGCCGGGATAGTTACCCAGGAACATGGTCAGCCACGGCAGCCCGGTATTTGCAAGAGTTTCCGCTATGCTCTCTCCGGTCTGGGCCAGGGCCGCCACGGACAGGGGCGTGGCCCCGGTAAAGGCGTCCACCCCGGAGCCGGCGGCAAGGTCGGCCACCCACACTGCGTCGCCGGACATGCGGGCCGGGTAGGCGAAAAAGAGAAAGGCCCGGCCGGTCAGGGCCGGATTAAAAACGTTGCGGCCCGTGCCCCCGAAGATCTCCTTTCCGATCACCACGCCGAAGGAGATTCCCACCGCTGCCTGCCACAGCGGAATGGATGGGGGCAACGTCAACGGAAACAGCAGGCCGGTGACCAGAAACCCTTCACTGATGGGATGTTTTCGTATCGATGCAAACAGCAGTTCCCAGAAAAAGCCCACGCCGTAGGAGACGACAATCAGGGGCAGCACAATCAGCAGGCCCCTCAGGGTCACGTCGAGCAGGGAAAGCGAAAGGCCGGCGGCAACCGATGCCTGGTAGCCGGTGTTGTAAATGCCGAAAAAAAGAGGTGGCATCAGGGCCAGGATCACCATGCTCATGAACCGCTTCAGGTCGATGCTGTCGCGTACATAAGGAGCCTGGACCGCGGGGATGCCGGGAAGAAAAAAGAAGGTCTCGGTGGCGTCAAACAGGGGCGCCAGCCGGGCAAAACGGCCCCCTTTTTCAAAATGATGGCGCTGGGAATCAAAAAGGACGCGGATCACTTTCATGGGGCCATGGTTTCCATGTAATAGGCCTGTCGGGCCGTTTTGAGGTGTTCGGTCAGTTCAATCTTGGACGGGCACACATAGGCGCACAGCCCGCACTCCACGCAGTCCAGCAGGCCGTGGGCCAGAGACTCCTCCACCTCACCGGCCAGAACCGCCTTTACCGTAAACTGGGGCAGGATGTCCACCGGGCAGACCGTGGCGCAGGTGCCGCAGTTGACGCAGGCCCGCTCTTCTCCGTGCATTCCGGCATCCATGGGCAGGGGACCTTTTCGCAACCTGGATAAAAAAGCCCGGGAGCGGGTGGGCTTGTTTGTACCGGGCCGCAGAAAACCCAGAAACTCGGAGACTTTTCCGTCGGGCAGGGCGGTGACGGCGGTTTCGTACATGCCCAGAAAGGAGTCGGCACTGACCCTCTGACCCCGCCAGAGACCTCCGGCCATGATCTGGATGTTATCCGCTTTGTCCAGCCCCGGCGCCAGCCGGACCAGGGGCGCCCCCATGCGGGTGCGGTAGTAATACTGCAACGTCGGCGTTGAGACCGCCACCACCCGGTTGACCGGAAAGCATCCGGTTTTAAGAAATTCGCCCAGTAGCACCACGTCGGCGCCGTGAATATACCAGCTTCTGTTGTCTGCCTGCGAGGAGCGGGTGTAATAGAGCAGCACACCGGGATCGTCGGCCGGGTAGGGGCCGTCAACGGTGTGGGAGATCAGGGGGGAAAGCGCTGTGAGCCGGGTTGATGTTTCCGGCGAGGCCGCCACCAGAGTCCGAGGGGCCAGGCGAAAAAGGGCGGACATGCCCAGTTTGAAAAGGTCGGCCGCGCCCTCCAGGTAGACCAGGGGGCCGGGATGAAAGGGGGCCAAGGCTTCAAGATTGACGATGATCGCCGGGGGATCGCTTAAAGGATCGGCCATGTCCCGAAAGGGAAGGGCACGCAGAAACGGCCAGAGCCCGGCCTTCACCAGCAGGGCGGCCAGGTCCGCCTTTTGCATGGCGCTGACCTTTTTTTCGGAAAGCGGATCAAAGGTTTCGCATGTTTCTTCTTTGTCCACGGCGATCACAATGGCGCGAATCACCCGCCTGGGGCCGAAGTCGATGGTCTTTACCGTGCCGCCGGCCGGGGACACAAAACGAATGTCCGGATTTCGCTTGTCGGTAAAAAGGAGCGATCCGCGCCGGACCGTGTCCCCTTCGGCCACGTGGAGTCTGGGCTTTACAAAGGGAATGCGTTCCGGCACCACGCCGATCCGGTCAAAACCGGTTACGGTTTCAACGTTCGGGCCCGGTTGGCCGGTGATGTTGAGGCCGAGCCCCTTTTTCATGGTAACGGTTGCAGTGGGCATGGTACCTGTGTCGTATGGTCAATAGATTCGGGCGTTACTCTATCACGGTTTTATGGGTTGTTCAAGCGCCGGATGGTGCTGTCGGCCTTTGCGCGCTTGACATTTCGGCAAGTCCCATTGATGATAAAAGCCTGGCCGGGTGATCGACGGGCCAGGCCCACAGAAACCTTTAGAAAAAGGAATCCGCCATGACAGGATTTGCCGATTACGACCGGTACGACGCCATGGGACTGGCGCAGCTGGTCCGGAATAAAGAGACCACGGCCCTGGAGCTGTGCGAGGCGGCCATTGCCCGGATCGAGGCGATGAATCCGAAGATCAACGCCGTGATTCACACCATGTTTGACAAGGCCCGGCAGGCCTCTGCCGGGCCACTGCCTGACGGCCCTTTTACCGGGATCCCTTTTCTGTTAAAGGACCTGCTGGCCGCCTATGCCGGAGAGCCTTTTACCCAGGGGTGCCGGGGGTACCGGAATTTTATACCCGATCATGACAGCGAACTGGTGCGGCGTTACAAAAAGGCTGGCCTGGTAGTGCTGGGCAAGACCAACACACCCGAGTTCGGCCTGCTGGGGGTCACCGAGCCGGAACTGCACGGCCCCACCCGCAACCCCTGGAACCCTGAACGGTCGCCGGGCGGGTCTTCCGGCGGTTCGGCCGCGGCCGTGGCCTCGGGCATGGTGCCCATGGCTTCAGGCGGCGACGGCGGCGGCTCCATTCGAATTCCATCGGGCTGGTGCGGTCTGTTCGGCCTCAAACCCAGCCGGGGCCGGGTGCCGACCGGGCCGGACAACGGCGAACTGTGGCAGGGCGCGGCCCAGGAGCATGTGCTGACCCGATCGGTGCGGGACAGCGCAGCCATGCTGGACGCGATTTGCGGGCCGGAACCGGGCTCCCCTTACGAAATTCCCCGGCCCCACCGACCCTATCTGGAGGCGGCGGCAATCGTGCCGGAAAAGCTGAAGATCGGTTTTAACACAGCCTCTCCCGTCGGCCTGCCCGTACATGATGAGTGCATAAAGGCGTTGCACACAGCGGCCCGGCTGTTGGCGGACCTGGGACACACCGTTGAGGAAAAGGCCCCGGCCATTGACGGTGCGGCCCTGGCCCGAAGCTATTTTGTGATGTATTACGGCGAGGTGGCGGCAGATATTGAACAGATGGGAAAAGACCTGAACCGCCGGGCCACCCGCAGGGACGTGGAGGCCATGACATGGACCCTTGGCCGGCTGGGAAAGACATTTTCCGCCTGCGATTTTGTGAATGCCAAGCGCCAGTGGAACAAGGCGGGCCGGGCCATGGCCGATTTTTTTACCGACTGCGACCTTTACCTGATTCCCACCAATGCCCAGCTGCCGCCAGCCATCGGCGCCAACCGGCTTTCGGTTTTCGAAAAGGCCGGGTCTGCGGTGATTCACGCCCTGGGTCTGGAAAAGCTGCTGATCGCCTCGGGGCTGGTGGAAAAGACAGGATACCGCAGCCTGGCCCTGACCCCTTTCACACAGCTGGCCAACCTGTGCGGCCTGCCCGCCATGTCGGTGCCCCTGCACTGGAGCGCCGACGGACTGCCCTGCGGCTGCCAGTTCGTGGCGCCCTTTGGCCGCGAGGATATCCTTTTCCAGCTGGCCGGTCAGCTGGAGCAGGCCGCGCCCTGGCGCGACAGGATACCGCCGGTGCATGCCTCCCGGACCCTGCCGAATAAAAGCTCAGACAGAGGGCGTGACAAACTTTCAATATTCCGTTAAGATGCACACCCGTGTGCCGCCGGATAAAAGGCGGCCGTCGCTTGCAGTGATCAATCATGAAGAGGAGACCGGTCGATGCGGCCGGGAAAAAAGTGGCAAAGATGTTGAACAAGGCAGCAAAAGCCGTCGCCCTGCTGATGCTGATCGGCATGGTCATCGCCGTGGTGGCGGGGGGCGTGTTCTATTACCAGATCAGCCGGAACCTGCCCCGGATATTTACTATTGATGACTACCGCCCGCCGGCCATCACCACCCTCTATTCCGCCGAAAAGCAGAAGATCGCGGAATTCTACACGGAGCGGCGTGTCGTGGTCCCTTTGGACCGCATGCCACCCATGCTGATCAACGCCTTTGTGGCGGCGGAAGACGCCCGGTTTTATCAGCACACCGGTGTGGACCTGATGGGTGTGGCCCGGGCCTTTATGAAGAATCTGGAGGCCGGTGCCATTGTTCAGGGCGGCAGCACCATCACCCAGCAGGTAGCCAAGTCCTTTTTCCTCTCCTCCGAGCGGACCTACACGCGAAAGATCAGGGAGGCGATTCTCTCTTATCGAATTGAGAAGCGGTTCTCCAAGGCCGATATCCTTTATCTTTACTTAAACCAGATATACCTGGGCCATGGGGCTTATGGCGTGGCCGCAGCCGCGGAAAACTATTTCGGCAAGCCCGTGGAGGATCTTTCCCTGGCTGAATGCACCCTGATTGCCGGGCTTCCCCAGGCCCCCAGCCGCTACTCGCCTTACCGGTACCCGGCCCGTGCCAAAAACCGGCAACTCTATGTGTTGAACCAGATGGTCACCGAGGGGTATATCTCCGAGGCCGAGGCCCAGGCGGCAAGGGATGCGGAACTGGAGATCCTGCCGGTGCGAAGCCTGTTTCAGGAGAATGCCCCGTGGTATGCCGAGCATGTCCGCCGGTACGTGGAGGCCAAATACGGGCGGGACACGCTTTACAACCAGGGGCTCTCTGTGTACACCGCCGTGGATTTTTCCATGCAGGAGGCAGCCCGGCGCGAGGTGGACAGTGGCTTGCGGGATCTGGACAAGCGGCAGGGGTACCGTGGACCCATCCGGCATCTTTCCGAAGAAGAGGTCGAGCCTTTTCTGTCAGCCCTGCGGGAGGAGGCTCTCGGAAAGATGGAGCTGGCCGTCGTGGGAGATATCGTCCAGGGTGTGGTGGTGGCCGTGGATGATGAGAAGGAGAGTGCATGGGTGCGCCTGGCCCACGGCGCCGGAGAGATTCCCCTCGAGAGCATGCGCTGGGCCCGCCGGCCCAATCCGGATGTGGCATGGTACCAGTCGGCCGCTTCGATAAAAACCCCCTCCCAGGCATTGAAAACCGGGGATGTAATATGGGTGAGAATCGTCAGCCTGGCAGAATCACCTGAAATCTTGAGCCCGGCGGCTGAGGACCGGGTACACGGCACCGCTGTTTTACGGCTTTCCCTGGAACAGGAGCCGGCTGTGGAGGCGGCCCTGATCTGTATGGAGGCCAGGCCCGGCCTTGTGCGGGCCATGATCGGGGGCCGGGATGCGGCAAAAAGTCAGTTCAACCGGGCCGTTCAGGCCATACGCCAGCCGGGATCGGCCTTTAAGCCCATTATTTACGCGGCGGCTCTGGACAAGGGATATACCCCGGCCAGCGTGATCATCGACTCGGCCATCGTGTTTGAAGACACGGCCCGCAATTTCACATGGAAACCCCAGAACTACGAAGAACGGTTTTTCGGTCCCACCCTGTTCCGGCGGGCACTGGAAAAGTCCCACAACATTCCCACCATCAAGATTCTGATGGATATCGGGGTGGATTATGTCCGCGATTATGCCGAAGGAATGGGCATCACCTCGCCCCTGAGCCGGGACCTTTCCATCGCCCTGGGCTCATCGGGCCTGGCGCCGATTGAACTGGCAAAGGCCTATGCCGTTTTCGCCAATATGGGCTACCGCGTGGAGCCGGTTTTTATTACCCGGATAGAGGACAGGGAGGGCCGGGTTCTGGAGGAAAACCGGGCCGAACCGGCCCAGGTTATCGGCAGCGACACCGCCTATATCATGACCCACCTGCTCAAGGGGGTAGTAGAACACGGCACCGGGGTGCGGGTCAGGGAGCTAAACCGGCCGGCTGCCGGCAAAACCGGCACCACCGATAACCTGAACGACGCCTGGTTTGTGGGGTACACCCCTGATTATGTGACCGTGGTGTGGGTGGGGTTTGACGAGGAGCAGTCTCTGGGCAAGGGAGAAACCGGGGCCAGCGCGGCCAGTCCCATCTGGCTGGGGTTCATGCAGACCATACTGGCCGGCAAACCGGTTAAGGACTTTGAGGTGCCCGAGGGCGTTGTGTTTTCCCGCATTGATGCCGAAACCGGGCTGCTGGCAACCGATGACTCCCGGGAAACCTTTTTTGAGTGCTTCAAGAAGGGCACCGAACCCACGGAGTACGCCGAATCCGCCGACACAGTGGATGAGGAGGCGTTTTTCAAGGGAATGTAACGCACACTGTTATTGCTTCACAATAGCTTTAAGCACGGCGGGGTAACGGGCGGAAGAGATTTACCGGGCCGGGTGCAGGCCTGAAAACAAAAACGGAGCCGCCTTCAGAAAGCCGGCTCCGTTTTGCGTTGTTTTGGCTGAGGGACAAGGATTCGAACCTTGATTAACGGGGCCAGAACCCGTCGTCCTGCCGTTAGACGATCCCTCAGTGTGTTTTGCCAAGATACAAAAAGGCGGCTTCAAGGTCAAGTGGATTTTTTGATCATTTCCACGGCAGCGGCCAGCCGTTCAAGTGTTTTCCGCCTGCCCAGGGCCTCAATGGTTTCAAAGATGCCGGGGCTTTCGGTCCTGCCGGTCAGGGCCACGCGCACCGGCTGGGCGATTTTACCGAATTTTTTCCCGGTTTTTTCCATCACCGCCGCAAAGGCCGGTTCCTGGTCTTTCTCCGTCAAAGAATCGAGTGCCGTCAGCTTTTCCGCCAGCATTTCGAGAATCTCAATGTTCTGGGGAACCAGGAACTTGGCCGTGGCCGCCGGGTCATAGGAGAGCGGGTCTTCGTAATAGAAGGCCGCCTTGTCGGCCATCTCCTGTAAGGTCTTGCTGCGCAGGAGCAGGGTGCGGATTGCGCTGTGCAGGTAGTCGTTGTTTTCAGCGGCGTAGCCCTTTTCCTTGAGAAACGGCAGCAGGTGGGGCGCCAGGACCGCGGGGTCGCTTTTTTTGATGTGCTCGGCATTGATGGCCAGCAGCTTGTCCGGATCGAACACGCCGGCCGAGGTGCCGATGTGCTCCAGGGAAAAGAGGTCGATCAGCTCTTTGCGGGTGAAAAACTCCTGGTCTCCGTGGGACCAGCCCAGCCGTACCAGGGCGTTGATCAGGCCGTCGGGCAGGTAGCCGGTGTCCCGGTATTCCAGAACGGACATGGCGCCGTGGCGCTTGCTCAGGCGGGAGCGGTCCCTGCCAAGGACCATGGGCACATGGGCAAACAGGGGCAGTTCGCTGTCCAGGGCCTTATACATCAGGATCTGGCGGGGGGTGTTGGTGACATGGTCGTCCCCCCGGATGATGGTGTTGACGCCCATGGTAATGTCATCCACCACCACGGCAAAGTTGTAGGTGGGGTTTTTGTCACTCCGCTGAATGATAAAGTCCCCGATCTCCGTGTTGTCAAAGGCGATGCCGCCCTTGACCCGGTCGTCCAGAACGGTTTTCCCCGTATCCGGTGTGCGGAACCGCACCACGGCGTCATCCGACGGCGGCAGGCGCTTTTCCCGGCAGGTGCCGTCATAGGTGGGGTTGCGGCCTTCGGCCAGGGCCTTTTCCCGCATCTCTTTTAACCGCTCCGTGGAGCAGGTGCAGTAGTAGGCGTGGCCTGCGTCAAGCAGCCGCTGAATATAATCCGCGTATATCGCCATGCGCTGGGACTGAAAATAGGGGCCTTCGTCCCAGTCGATGCCGAGCCATTCCAGGGAACGGATAATACCCTCGGCGGACTGGGTGGTGGAGCGCTCCACGTCGGTGTCCTCGATGCGGAGAATGAACTTGCCGCCCGTGTGCCGGGCATAGAGCCAGTTAAACAAAGCCGTCCGTGCCCCACCGATGTGCAGATGGCCGGTGGGGCTGGGCGGAAACCGCGTGATGATCTGTTTCATTCGTTCATCCCTGTAATATCATTAAAATCAAATCTTTGTGATTCGAACCGGTGCCTGTCAACCCTGTTTTGCGTGGATCATAAGGTATTTGGGTGGATCCTGCAAGCGGGAAACACCGGTAGTTTCCATCCATAAATGGCCTTTTTCCGCAATCTCTGCGTCAAACTGCGGGCTTCCTTGTGCGGCGTACAACAGTACGCCTCCGCGGAATTCCTTGTTTTCGTTTATCTTGCGAAAAAATTTTCATTTCTGGATTGGAAACTTTTTTCGTACTCCCATAACCGATGGACGGACACCAGGTAAACAGTTCCAAAAACGGTTTTAATCACGGCAGGGCAGACTCCCGGTTGTTTATCCAAATCGAAATCGCTATCGGTATCGAAATCGAATTGTATTTACGGCGGTACTCTCAAAGATTATCTCCCTTATCCTGTTTATCCGTGTACTTTTCCTGGCGGCAGGAAAGTACCAAAAGAACCGGCCCATGTCGGAAAACTTCATGAAATATTCGGGTTAGCCGTTACACGCGGTTGCGCAGCATCAGCTCCATTGGGTGCGGATTGAGGTATATCTGGTCTTTTAAGTATTCGGTTTCGTATTTGCGAACGTAGTGGTTGATCAGGGTCAGGGGCACCACCAGCGGCACCAGCTCCTGGTGATAACGGTCAATGACCTCTTTTAACTCCGCTTTTTCATCGCTTTCCAGAATTTTCTTGAAATACCCCATGATGTGGAGCAGTACATTGGTGTTTTTCCGGGGCGTGGCGATTTTGGCCAGGGCCGGCATCAGGGCCTCAATATAAAGGCCGTAGAGTTTACCGGCAGGGTGCTTTTTGCCCTCGGCCACCAGGGCGCCCAGTTTTTTGAGGGTCTGGGGGCAGTGGGCCATGAGCAGGTACTTGTGGGCCGCGTGAAACTCCACCAGCCGACCAACGGTCTTTCTTTCCCGGTTTAAAAGATGCCACCGCTGCATCACAAAGAGGCGCGCAATGAAATTTTCCCGTAGTTGCGGGTCATTGAGCCGGCCCTCTTCCTCCACCGGCACCAGGGGAAACCGTCTGACAAACAGGCCGGCAAATATGCCGGTGCCGTTGTTTTTTACGCCGCCGCCGTCCTGGTATACCTTGATCCGGTAAAGCCCGGAGCTGGGGGACCTGGACTTGAACACATAGCCGCACAGGGGCAGGCCCTCCAATTCATCCAGTCGCCGGACGCTCCACTCCACCATTTTATCGGTCAGGTCGATGCCGGTTTTCTGGGTCATCAGCCGAATGGCCCCGCCGGTCTCCACCAGGCGGATGGCTTCCCTGGGCACGCTCAGGCCGCACTCGACTTCCGGACATACCGGCACAAAATTCACGTACTGGCCCAAGGTGTCCCTGAGATACCGGTCCAGCTTGTGGCCGCCGTCATAGCGGACGTTTTCGCCCATCAGGCAGGTGCTGATGCACACCAGCGGTTTTTCCATTGTGAACAGCTCCTTTTTTATGACTGTTTGAACCAGGTGACCATGGCCGCACCGGCTACGCACATTAAAATGCCGGCGGTCTGAATCACAGACAGCCGCTCATTTAAAAACAGGTAGCCAAGGATTGTTCCCAACACCGGGGCCATGCAGAAGGCAATGGTCATCACCGTGGAGAGATGGCCGTGTTTAAGGCCGGTGTAAAGAAACATGATGCCCAGGCCCCCGGCCAGAATACCGCCGCCCACGGCGATCAGGGCGATAGGCCGGGGCCCGGCCGCACGCACCTGGCCCCAGTAGGGGAAAGATATGATTGTCAGAAAGGCCAGGGATACCACCGTTCGGATAGTGGTGCCCATGACCGGGGCCAGCCCGCCGGAGATCACCCCCCGCTTTTCCAGCAGGGAGCCGGTTGCCCAGCAGGCGGCGGTTAACAGTGCCCAGAGTTCAGCTCGCATTATTTCTCCTGTATAAGGGGTTCTTGTTCGCAGGTTACGGAATAGGTGGTGAAAAAGGGGGTGTCGGGGTAGCAGCGGTCCGGGTCGAAACAGGTGACCACGCCCACGCCGTCGGCCAGTTGTGCGATTCCCGTCACCATGTCGATATATAAAAGCAGACGATTTTTGAACATGCACTATTCTTCCACAGGCCGGGCGGTTTGACAAGACCGGGGGCCGGGCTCACTTACCGGTATTGATGATGTTTCGTAGAAAAAAAAGCAGGGACTCCGTGTCCGTAGCCAGGGTGTAGATCAGGACTCCGAACTGAAGACCGAAGATTCCGCTTTCCAGGACAAAAAAGGCCTTTGATGTGGGCATCACAACGAGAAAGGGCACCAGAACGGCCGACAGAACCAGCAGCCGGTATCGCCATACAGATCTGACCCCGGCATGGCCCGCCCTGGCCAGATCGACAATTTTCAACAGAAACCAGATGAGCACAATGTCGGCGGTGCTCCAGAGCAGCCCCTGGAGCTTGGTGACGGCCAGGTGGACTTCCGGGGAAAAACCGTTGCCAATAGCGGTAAACAGCGTTTCAGCCAGTGACGGGGTCATGGGGGGCGCCTTTCAGAACCAGGTAGGTTTTTACACCGATCAGGGCCACGATCCATTCGATGAGAATCCAGAAAACGCCGCATATCTTGATATAAAACCGGAGGATGTTGATAATGGCCTGGCCGGAGAGGGCCGATTGGTTCACCAGAAAATGGAGGTAGCCGTGGTAGAGGCCGAACCCGGCCAGAAAGAGCAGGCACAACAGGCCCATGCCCCAGCCGGGAAACCTCGGTCCGGGGGCTGTCGGGTTTTTGAGCAGCCGGTGAATGCGAAACACGTAAACCGCCACCGCTCCTTCGATGAGGACCCAGAGCGTGCAGATAAAGTTCCACAGGTACCGGTTATAGAGGGCGGCCGTCACGGTATCCGGAGCTATCTGCAGCCGGTTCAGAAAAAAGCTTTTCCCGGCGTACAGCAGTACAATTGTGATAAACAGGCCCATGCAGCAAAATGCGTACAGCCGCTGACGGGACCGGCCGGTTTCAAGATACGCCAGTCCTCCGCGAATCCACACCATGATCAGACCCTCGGCAAACAGCCAGAAAAGCCCCATGAGCCGGGTAAACAGATGCATGCCCGCCCTCCCGAATACAAAAAGGGTTACATGTTTGAGGCTAATAGATACCAGAGTGCCTGTCCGTGTCAAGGAAAGGGTTGTACGCTTTTTCGCTTTCTGATATGCAGCTATGCATGAACCCGTTATTATCACAGGGAGATATCATGAAGCAGCACACTCAGCCCACGTCCTACATGGATTTTGAAGTTCCCGCGGTACTGGATTTTGCGAAAACCGCCGGCAAGGGTACCACCGCGAAAGACAAAGCGGTAAACCTCTATTATGCCGTACGGGACGGGTTTCCCTACAATCCGTATGCATTCACCTTTGAGCGGAAAAATTATAAGGCCAGCTTCACCCTGGCCGCCGGCGAGGGATTCTGCATTCAGAAGTCCATTCTTCTGGCGGCTGCCGCCCGTGCCCTGGGCATTCCGGCGCAGCTGGGCTTCGGCAACGTGGTCAACCACCTGGCCACGGAGCGGCTGAAAAAGCTCATGGGCGGGGATCTTTTTGTCTTTCACGGCTACACCGTGCTGTTGATCGACGGCCGGTGGGTCAAGGCCACCCCGGCCTTTAACCGGGCCATGTGCGAAAAATTCGATACCCGCCCCCTGGAGTTTGACGGGGCAAGCGATTCCGTTTTTCATCCCTACGACAACAGCGGCAATCAGCACATGGAATACGTGCATGACTACGGCGCCTTTGACGACATGCCCTTTGACCTGATGATCGCAGAAATGCGCAAGTACTATCCCCAGTGGTTCGGCGAGGCGGTGTGAAACAGGTCTGATTCGCAGCCGGGGAAGGATTGGTGCAGCGGCGGACCAATGTACCATCAAAGGACTAAAAAATGAGACCTCTTCTTTTCTCCCTTATTTTATTCTGTTGCGTCGCAGCCGGCCTTGGCTTTATCGGCTGCGGCAAGGGCACTGATCCACAGAAGGAAGCGGCGAAGGAAAAAATCACGCCGGTCACAACGCCAAAAGCGGCAAAGAGCGACCGTGAACTGCGAATGAAAGTCGACCTGGACGCCCTGCCGGTCGATGATCTGCCGGCGGCGGTGAAGATGATCCGCGACGCCCAGCAGTGGGCGGATAGAAAGGACGCCCTCGCCCGTCCGATTCCCGGCGGTGCGGCAGACGTTCTGCCTTTTATGACGCTGAAGATGAACGATGCCGTTTTGGAAGAAACGTTTGCGCTGGGCCGTGGTTTCATGCTGAAAAGCCAGCTTGCCGCTGGCAACTTTGGCTATATGTATGACTGGCTGAAAAAAGAGTGGGTGCCGGGCGACAGCCAGGTGCGCCAGGCCGGCTCACTCTGGGGGCTGGCGCTCTGTCACCGCCACCGGCCCAACGATCAAACCGAAGCGGCATTGCAAAAGGGGTTTTCCTTCTGGTTGGATCAGGTTGCCGAGGGGCCGGTGCCGGGTACCCTTCTGGTCCGGTATGGAAACGATCCCACGATCAGCACCGGAGCGGTGGCCCTGGTGGCCCTTTCCATCGTGGAATACATGAAAACCGACACCCCCATCCCGGCGGCCCGCCGGCAAATGCTGACCGAAAAGCTGGAAGGTTTCTTGAAGTATCTTGTGTGGACCCAGCTGGACAACGGCCTTTTCGCCGACAACTACACGCCGGCAACAAAAACGAAAAGCAGTGGCTCCAGCCCCTACTATGACGGCGAGACCCTGCTCTGCCTGTGCAGGGCGGCCCGGCAGCTGGGCTACGACTTCCTGGTGCCGGTCATTGAGAAAGCGGCCCGGGCCGCCGCCGGCACCTACCTGGTGCAGGCGTGGAAAGCCCGCGATGACATTTCCCGGACCAAGGGTTTTTATCAGTGGGGTAGCATGTCCTTTCTTGAGTACGGTCTTGCCGGATGGAAGGATGCCGGACTTTACGGGGATGTGACCCTGGCCCTTGGCTGGTGGATGATCCATGTTCACGAGACCCTTGATCGGGGAAGAAACCACGCGTACGCGGTTGAAGGTCTTGTCAGCGCCTATGCCATCGCGAAAGAACGCGGCGACATCCCGGCCATGACGGACCTGCTCTATGTCATCGACCGCTCTCTTTACAAGCTGACCTCATGGCAGATCGGCGGGCCCCTGGTTCGTGCCAATCCTTACCTGGCGGCCCATCCTACCGATGACCCGGCGGCCATCGGCGGGATCATGAACGCGGCCCGGGCCTGGCCGGGCCGGCAACGGCGTCCCGGTGACACCCAGCACGAGCTTCGGATCGACGTGACCCAGCACCAGATGCACGCCGTCATCCTGGCCATGAAGCATGTCTACGGCGTTCGGTGAAAGGCGGGGCGGCGCAGAGATAATCAATGTTTATCCTCTGCGGTTACCTGTGTACTTTTCTTGGCGGCAAGAAAAGTACCAAAAGAACCGCGCCCCGCAGCTTGGCCTTCGGCTGCCCTCGCGCAAACGCTTTTTTCGCGCGGGCAGGAACTCGCCCGCCTTCGGCGGTCTCAGACAGCCTGCCCGCTGTTTCCGAAAAAAGCATTTACGCTCGGCTGCGCTGCAACGGGCGGGGGCCTTAGCATCAGCAGGCAGCCTTCAGGGTGGTTTTTTATACATAAGGCGTTACACGCCTGCTACTATTCGAAAGAAAAAGAAATAATCAATCCATGCCCCGATAAAAATAACGGCTGAAATTAGCAGTAAAAGCGTTAATGGCAGCAGGTCTTGTTTATACATCAGGGAATTCGGCCTTGCGTTTTTCAAGAAAGGCGGTGATGCCGTGGACGCATTCGCCGGATTCCACCAGAGTGACAGCCTGCTCCATTTCCATGTCAAGGGACTGGTCCAGGGTCATGTTCCGGCTCTGGCGGATCACGGCCAGGGCATGGCGGACGGCCCGGGGCCCGTTTTCGCATATGGCTTCGGCAAGGGCAATGGCCTCGTCCAGGCACCGGCCCGGGGCGCTGACCCGGTTGGCCAGGCCCATTTGCAGGGCCTCGTCGGCGCCGACTTTCCGGGCCGAAAGAATTAAGTCGGCGGCTCTGGCCGGTCCCAGCAGGTGGGCCAGGGCAGCACCGCCCCCCCAGTCGGGCATCAGCCCCAGCCTGACTTCCGACAGGCAGATCACCGCGTTTGGGTCCATCACACGCATGTCGCACCGGCTGGCCAGTTCGGCGCCGCCGCCGTAAGCCAGGCCGTTGACGGCGGCAATAATGGGCACCGGAAGCGAGACAAACGCGTCCACCGCGTCCCGCACCACCTTCATGCCGGCCACGATTCCCTGCCGATCCTGTTTTCCCATGGCCTCGTACAGATGTACCACCAGGGGGTTGTCCGGGTTGACGTCAAACCCGGCGCAGAAGGCTTTTTCGCCGGTGCCGGTGACAATAACGGCCCGGGGCAGGGCCTGGTCCAGTTCACCGGTCACCCGTCTGAGTTCATCAAACATCATGGAGTTAAAGGCGTTCAGCCGTGACGGTCGGTCCAGCAGCACCAGGGCGATGTGGCCTCGTTTTTCAAGTCGGATGCCTTCGGTGGTCATGTCTTCTCCATTAATTTTCAGGGAGTTTCTTATGCCTTATCCGGCGTGACGCTGGCGGGTCAGTCGATATGGCGGGCAGGCGACAGGCACGCCTCAAGAAGCTGCTGACGATGCATGTCCACAAAAGCATCCACGTCGTCCTGCCAGTTGCGCATGACAAGCAGGTTTTCGGTCTCCAGGCGCAAATTTTTCAGAATGGCGTTTTTCGGCCGTCGGGCCGGCGTTGGGTAGTCGGCGGTGGTGCAGGGCGATATGGCGTGAAGCACATCCATTTTTTTAAGAAAATAGGCGGCCAGGTCGTGCCATGAGCAGTAGCCCTGGCCGGTGGCATGGTAGATACCACCGCCTCCTTTTTCGGCAATGGTTTTGAGCTGCAACGCGAGGGTGTCGGACCATGTGGGGCAGCCGAACTGGTCGGCCACCACGGTAATGGGCGTACAGGGGTTTTTTAGGGCCAGGCCCAGCATGGTTTTTAAAAAATTTTTGCCGCCCATGCCGTAGAGCCATGCTGTCCGCACCACGGTGTTATCGCCGCCGGTTTCCAGTACGGCCTGCTCTCCGGCCAGCTTGGACCGGCCGTAGACCGATACCGGATTGGGCGGGTCGGTTTCGATGTAGGCTTCCGGCACAGGCCTTTCGCCGTCAAACACGTAGTCGGTGGAGATGTGGACCAGCCGACAGCCGTTTTGTTTGGCTGCCAGGGCAAGGTTTTCCGGACCCCCGGCATTAACGGCAAAGGCGGTCTCCTGCCGGGTTTCGCAGGCATCCACGGCGGTAAAGGCCGCGCAGTTGAGAATAAGGTCCGGTCGGTGGTCCCCGACGGACTCCTGTACGGCGGCCGGGTCGGTGATATCAAGCTCATCCACGTCCACCGGTACGATGTCCCAGGCATTGGCAAACCGCCGGGCGCAATCTTTGCCCAGCTGGCCGTCGGCGCCGCACAGCAGCAGTTTCATCACAGCCCTCCTTCGGGCTGGTGCCCCTTTCGGAGCAGGTCGAATACGGTTTTGACGGGGTTGAAGGCCAGGGGCGATATCTCAACAAACACGGTATTCCAGAAGGCCATGGACCCGTTCCACAGGCCGGGGTGCTCCAGGGCCCGCAACGGCCGGCCGTTGGTGGATTTTTCGGTGATGATGCCCATGTCCGGGTCCACGAAACGTTTCAGGTCGTAGGGCTGTCCCTTTGCGTCGCGCAGGCCGCAGACGATAAACACCGGGTTGAAGTGAGTGGCGCTCTGCCAGATGGCCTGCTGGTCAGGGTCTGTACCGTTGACCTGGGCTGCTTCGATGATCTGGGCCGACAGGACCCCGTCTTTTGTTCGCACGAAAAAAGGGCCGCCTCCGGGTTCGCCCACGTTTTTCACCACTCCGCACACGCGAATGGGTCGGTCCAGCAGGGTCAGCAGAAAGGCTTTCTGCTGTTTTTTGCCGGCGGACGAAAACGTTTCCGGCAGGCAGAGGTTGAGCCGGCTGCAGGCAAAATCAAGGGCCTGGTCAACCGTCTCGTCCGGGCAGGTGTCGGCGGCAAGCTGATCCATGCAGGCAAACACCTGTTGCTGCAGCTCCACCAGCAGGCCGAACAGGGCACGGGTTTCCGTCGCGGTTTTTTGCCGTATGCCGGCCACGGAAATGTTGTCGATGTTTTTGATAAACACGATATCGCTGTTCAGGTCGTTCAGGTTGTCGAGCAGGGCGCCGTGGCCGCCGGGCCGGAACACAAGCCGGCCGTTTTCGTCCCGAAACGGCATGTTGGCATGGTCCGCGGCAATGGTGTCGGTAAACGGGTGCTGGGTGGAAAAAGAGATGTCGGGCCGGATGCCGTCCGCCTGCCGCCAGACATCGCATGTCTGTTTTAAGAGCGATGCGACGCTGTCCCGGTGGGCTCCGGGCACGGTGAAATGGAGGCGGCAGACGCCGTTTCTGTCGGTGGCCAGCTCCACGGCCTCGGCCAGGTGCTCTTCAAAAGCCGTGTAGGCGCAGGCCGGGCCGTTGTTGTCGCTATACCGATGAAACAGGATCATGCCCTTGGGAAGGCCGGCATATCCAAGTCCGGCGGTGGTCAGCAGATGGCGGAGCACCGGCCGGTAGCGGCCCGCAGCCACCAGCGCCCGGCACTCTTTTCCCGCCGCGGCCATGGCCGCGGACAGGGCCTCATGGAAGGCAAATTTTTCAATGTTGTCCATGAAGCTGACAAGGGCGGCATACTCTTTGTTGTGCTGCCCGCTCTGCCGGTCGATGGAGGTCCGGTCCAGGGCGTCCGGGCTGTTGTAAAGGGCCAGCAGGGAGCGGAACATGCGGGTGGCCGCACCCGAGGCGGGCACGAACTTGGTGATTCGTCCCTGCTGAACCACCGGCTCCGCAAGGGCTGCCAGGCGCCGCCGCTCCTTATCGGAGAGTACCAGCACCCCCCTTTCCTGCGTGCACGGGGCCACCAGTTCGGGGGAGGCGACGCCCCTGTCAAACAGGCTTAACTGATGGTTGACCGTCTCTTCGGAAAGGCCTCTTTCCTTGATCTGTCGAATATCCTCCCGGCTGAATACGTACTTGACCATGGGTCTCCCTGCTATCTCCCTGTCGGTGTGCCAGTGGTTTTATTTCAGTATTGGAAAAGTCGATCCACCATGGGGGAAAACGGCCACTGTGGCCTGTTTCCCCAGTTTTTTAACCCCCATGGCGATGACCCTGGCCGGATCGCTGCACTCCCCCTTGAAAAAGAAAAGTTTTTTTACAATTTCGGCGGTGAGGGACGGCACGTAAAGAAAGATGTCGTAGCCCCGGACAAGTTGTAAAGTGTAATAGTATAAAAACTTTTCTTCTATGTCCAGGCCCTTTTTGGCAAGGTTTAAGAGCCCATACACCCGCGAAGGCCCGATGGCACGCAGGATCGTCTTGACCATGGCCAGGGGAAGCGGTGATCCGTCAGGCATGGGAATGTCATCCATGCCCCGGTCGGCCCTGAGAAAACCCATGACCGCGCCGCCGGGCCTGACAGCCGGCAGGGCGTTGCCTACGCACTTCATGCTCTGTTTGAAGTTGATCTCCATGGGAAAGGAATTGGTGATCACCCCGTCCACGGGCCGATCCATGGACACACCGAAAAACCGGCGGGTGTAGGCCACCCCCCGGCGGTGGGCCGCCACCGGGTCACCGGTAAAACAGGCGGTGATGGCTCCCCGGTGGTCCAGCACCACGTTGATACAGAAGATCTCGGCCGGGATCATGGCCCGAATCTCTTCAAGGTCTAAGCGAAAATCATTGGCTTCCGGCATCATGCCCACCCGGTTGGCCTGGTAGGGCGGCCGGGTCAGCAGTTCGTGGTGGGCGCCGATGGTCTGGGCGGATGCCACGCCGGGCAGGATGTTCTTCATACCCCCGCCGAACCCGGCCATCAGGTGGGGTTCGATCAGCCCCACCAGGACGATGAGATCGGCCGCTTTCACACGGCGGTTCAAAAAAACCGGTGTGCCCCGGCTGGTTGTGCCCATGTGGACATTGGTATCCAGGTCAAAGGCGTCATGGTTTTCCCACTGTATTTTTTCAAGGTGTTCGGCACCCACCTTCTGTTTGACCTCGTCGGCGGTCATGGCTGTGTGAATACCCAGGGCTGTCAGCAGCGTTATGCGGTCCGGGTCGGCTCCGGAGGACTGGAGCGCTTCCAGGATCAGGTGGAAAAATTTGTGGGCCGGTGTAGGCCGGGTGTTGTCATCCACGATCACCAGCACGTTTTTGCCGGCCAGATCATGATCCGCAAGGGCTTTGGCTTCAACGGGCCGGGCCAGGGCGTTGGCCACAACAGCAGCTTCGCTGGTTGATGAAGCCGGAAACGATTCCTGTGGTTTGGGAAAAATGACGTTCCATGTGGACGGAAGGTCAAGGTCGAACGATTCATTTCCCCAGGGCAGCGTGATTTGCATGGCAGCTCCTTTGCTGAAGTTAAAGGCGCGTCAGAACGGCCGTATCTTACCATGACGGTTTGCGGCCGGGCAATGCAAATGGTTGCGTTTTTTTGTCTTTGATAAAATATCATTATTGTCTAAAAACGGTTTTAATCATGGCAGGACAGTCATCCGGTTGTTTATCGAAATCGCTATCGGTATCGGTATCGAAATCGACTTGTATTTACGGCGGTACTCTCAAAGAGTGTTTCTCTTATCCTGCTTTTCCGTGTACTTTTCTTGGCGGCAAGAAAAGTACCAAAAGAACCGGCCCGTGCAGCTTGGCCTTCGGCTTCCCTCGCGCAAACGCCTTTTTCAGCGCGGGCACCTGAATATTTCATGAATTTTTTCGACAACAAAAAATTAATTTTAAGGAACGCTGTCATTTTTATGTCGAAAAAATTCACCCTTCGGGCGAGCCGCCTTGCCCGCATCTGCTGTGTTGCGGCATGCTCGCAGTAGACCGGCTACAGCGTCGCATGCCGCGCCTTGCATCTGCGGCCAAATCAGCTCGTGAAATATCCAGATCCGGAACTCGCCCGCTTCGCGGTGCTCAAACAGCCTGCCCGCTTTTTCCCGAAAAAAGCATTTTCGCTCGGCTGCGCTGCAATGGGCGGGGCCTGCCATTAATGCCCCGACGGGGTGTATAAAAAATTTGTTTCTCCAGAGGCAACCTGGTTTTCAGTCTTATTCCCGTAATTTGTAGATTCAGATGGTTATAAAGCTTAAAAGTCCTTTTGGGAGCTATTTGGGACACCACTGATAAAATATAAAAAAAAAGCAGGGAAGGTCCTGCCTCCCTGCTTTTTTTCAATCGGTATCAACGCGGTGTTACGACACGTTGATCTTTCTGGGTTTGGCCGCTTCGCTTTTGGGTACGGAAATCGTCAGCACGCCGTTTGAAAAGGTGGCGTCCACGTTGTCCGTGGAGGCGTCCGCCGGCAGCGTAAAGCTTCTGGAAAAACTGCCGTAGCGGCTCTCCGTGAGAATGTAGTTCTCTTTTTCTTCTTTGGTCTCCATCTTTTTTTCACCGCTTACGGTCAGTACGCCGTCGTTGATGGAAATATCGATTGCCTCCTTATCCAGGCCCGGCAGTTCGGCCTTTACAAGATAAGCGGTGTCGGTTTCAGAAACATCAACGGCAGGGGACCATTCCCCTTTTCCGGAAAAAACTGCGGGCAGGTCAAAAGACTTCCACAGGCTGTCCACGACATTTCCGAAATAAGCGTTATCGTCCACCGCCCACTCCCTGTTGATCAGTGACGGTAAAAATGTGTTGTACATATTCGGCCTCCTTTTGTTTAGGCGTAATTGTTCGTCTGTCCGGCAAAAAAAATAAGCATGCCATGGAAAACGTCAAGAGAGGAAAAGCAGAATCCAAAAAAGTCTTAACCCGGATATTTCACGAGTTGATTTGGCCGCAGATGCAAGGCGCGGGACATGAAGCTGTAGTCAATCTACCGCGAATGTCCCGCAACACAGTAGCTGCGGTCAAGGTGACTCGCCCGAAGGGTGAAATTTTTCGACATAAAATTGACAAAAAAAACATCAAGTCGTCAATGACAGTTTGTATTTTTTAAAAACGCCTGAAATCTATTACAAAATATTGTATCTTATATAGAATTTACAAATGTCGAAAAATTTTATGAAATATTCGGGTTAAAATTTCATGCGTGACACACGGTGTTGGATGTGTAATATTTTTCAGAAGGCCCCAGGGCATATAAATGCGCGGACGGTATTGGGAAAAAGACTTTTTTTCTGTTGTTCCTGTCGGATTCATTTAAGACCGCCTCAGAAACAGGCGATATCCAAACCATTCATTTTTCGTGTTTTATCGAACAGACCATGACATCCATACTTGAAACAGGAAAAAACTGCTGGCGTATTGAACACGCGGACAGAGTGCGGTTTATTATTGACGGCGCCGATTATTTTCACCTTTTTCGGGAAGCCCTGAAAAAGGCGCAGCAAACGGTGTACATACTAAGCTGGGACATCAACAGTCGCGTGAGCCTGGTCCGGGACGGCACCGATGACGGCTATCCCGGCCACCTTGGAGCTTTTTTGAATGTTCTGGCCGAAAAAAACCCCAACCTTCACATTTACATTCTGAACTGGGATTTTGCCATGCTGTACACGCTGGACCGGGAGCTGTTGCCCACTTATCAACTGGACTGGAAAACCCATCACCGGATTCACTTTCACCTGGACGGATATCTTGCCGAAGGCGCCTCTCAGCACCAGAAGATCGTTGTCATTGATGACGCGGTGGCGTTTATCGGCGGGCTTGATTTAACAATGGGGCGGTGGGACACGCCTGACCACCGGCCGGACAACCCTTTGCGTGACCGGGTGGACAAAAAGATTTCAAGACCCTATCACGATGTGATGGTGATGGTCGACGGAGAGGCCGCCAGGGCCCTTGGAGAACTGGTGAAGGATCGATGGCGGAAAGTTGCCGGCGGCGTTTCGCCCGCACACAACGACCGGCATACGGGGAATCCATGGCCTGCTGATGTCACACCGGACCTGAAGGATGTCATGGCCGGACTGGCCCGTACCCAGGGCGCTTATCGGGAGCAGACGGAAATACGAGAGATCAGGCATTTCTATGAAGATGCCATTTCCTCGGCCGAAAAGCATGTCTATATTGAAAATCAGTACTTTACCGCGACGACCATCGGCGACGCGATTCAGGCCAGCCTGGAACAGCCGTCAGGGCCGGAGATCGTGGTTATAACTCCCAGGAACACGGATGGCTGGCTCTCCCAGCACACGATGGATGTACTGCGGGTTCGTTTGATCAAAAGACTGAAAGAGCACGACGTTTACCATCGGTTAGACGTGTTTTATCCGGACGGCCCCGGCCTGGATACCAACCCCATCAATGTTCACGCAAAACTGATGATCGTGGATGACCGGTTGATCACCGTGGGGTCGGCCAACCTGAACAACCGGTCCATGGGCCTTGACAGTGAATGCAATCTCATTTTTGAGGCGGGCGGCAATGCCGGCGCAAGCGCGGCCATCGTCGGCGTTCGTGACCGGCTGATGGCCGAGCACCTGGGTTGCACGCCTCAGCAGGTGCGCCATGCCATGGAGCGTGAGAAGTCTCTGGTCGGTTGCATCAGAAAGCTCAATAACACGGAAACACGATACCTGAACCGGCTGCCCCTGCATCTGTCCCCGGATGTCGATCGCCTGGTTCCCGACACCGAGGTACTGGATCCGGAACATCCGTTGCGTCCGGACCTGATGCTTCGGCATATGGTGCCCGAGGAGTATCAGCCCCCGGCCCGGATGCGTATTCTCACCTGGATGATACTGGTCGGCGGCATTGTCGGGCTGGCCGCCATGTGGCGGTGGACGCCCCTGAACGAGTGGTTGCACATGGATGTGCTGTCCGGGGCTGTTACCACTGTCCGGGCGATGCCGGCAGCGCCCCTGTGGGTGATACTGGGATTTGTCCTGGCAGGGTTTGTGGCATTTCCTTTCTCTTTGCTGGTTATCGCCACGGTGATCGCCTTCGGCCCGGTAGCGGGTTTTGCGTATTCCCTGGCTGGCGGCACATTGAGCGCCATGCTTGTCTACTGGGCCGGGGACCTGTTGGGCCGAAAAACAGTCCGGAAACTGGCCGGTTCCAGGCTCAACACCATCAGTCGCCGTATCGCAAGGCACGGCATGATTAACGTTATTTTTGTTCGTATTGTGCCGGTGGCTCCGTTTACCCTTGTCAACCTGGTATCCGGCGCCTCCCATATCCATTTCCGCGACTATTTCCTGGGTACCATGCTGGGAATGGTCCCCGGCATGGCGGCTGTCACCCTGATTGCCGACCGCGCATACGCGACGGTTCAGGATCCGGCATCAGGCAATATCGTGTGGCTGGTTGCCATTGTCGTGCTGGTAACCCTCGGGGCCAGCATACTGATACGCTGGTTAAGACGCAGATCTGACGGGGATGAAAGCCGCGATGCAACCGGCTCCTGATTTTATCCTGAAAATGGACATGACAGCCCCTTTAAAGCTGGCCACTTACAACATTCACGGTTCCGTCGGTGCGGACGGCCGGTTTGATCCGGACCGGACCATGGCGGTGATAAATCAGCTGGATGCCGATATTATTGCCCTGCAGGAGGTATCCACTATCCGCGGCGACCTGCGGGAATGGGTCAGTGGTTTTCAGGCAGAGACCCGAATGCGGGTCATTCCCGGTATGACCATGTTCCGGGACGCCGCACATTATGGCAATGTCGTATTAACCCGTGATACGATCGAGCATGTGGAACATATCAATATCAGCTATAAACAGAGAGAACCCCGGGGGGCCGTCTGCCTGACGCTGTCAGCGGGCGGCAAGCGTGTCTGCATTATTGCCACCCACCTTGGACTTCGGGCCGCCGAACGCCGGGCCCAGGTAAATCTTCTATTGAAGGCGTTTGAGCAGCGACCGGCGGATATTTATGTGCTGATGGGAGATTTGAATGAGTGGTTTGCCGGGGCGCGTTCGTTGCGGCAGGCGCGCCGGCTTTTTGACCATATTCATACGCCGCCGACCTTTCCGGCCCGGTTCCCCTTGCTGTCGCTGGACAGAATACTGGTGCGGCCGGCAACATGCCTGCATACCATGGCACCGCTGAAAAACGCATTGACGAAAACCGCATCCGACCATCTGCCGTTGAGGGCCGATCTTTTATTGAACGCCGGTCCCGACTGGAGTGAAGACCGTGAAACAGAAAAGGCCGTACGGTTTGCAACAGGTGCCGAAGATGATAAATAAAGTCTTGATAAGATCGGCGATGTGCCGCACGGTATTTTGGTGTTAAACCAAAATGAAACAGGGGAAGGGATGGCAGATGGATCAAAACAGAAAAATTCGTATGGGCTGGATCAGGGGAATGTACTGGTACACCATTTTTGGCGCCGGCGGTTCCGGGGTGGGGATGATTTTTGCTCCCGGGCTTTCTCAGCGACTGTTCGGCATGGGCGACCAGGACCCGATCTTTTTCGGGATCGCGGCCAGCATCTGGCTGGCCTTTGGTGTCATGTCTGTTTTTGGATTAAGGCATCCGCTGAAGTTTCTGCCGGTACTCTGCATGCAGCTGCTTTATAAATCGGTGTGGGTGGTCGGTGTCATCGTGCCCCTGGCGGTGACCGGGAACCTGCCGGACTACGCCGGGCTGATTATCGTGATCATGGTCAGTTACATTGTCGGGGATCTGATCGCCATCCCGTTTCACTCTGTTTTCGCCGGGGATGAAAATTGAACCTGCCACCGGAATCCAGATCGCTTGTCGATTTCGCTCTTGGCGCCGGCGCTGACCGGGCCGCTGTCATACCGGCCGGAAAAATCGTGGTTGACGGGAGCCTGGCCGACAGGTGCCGGGCCCCTCGGTGTCCCAACTACGGGCTGTCAATAAACTGCCCGCCCCATGTTCCCGGGCCGCTGTGGTTTCAAAAGGAGATTGAGAACTATAATCAGGCCCTCTTTTTTACAATAGCGGTTTCTTCAGACAAGCTGTTTTCAGACGACCGCGGAAGGGTGTTTGCGCGGCTTCAGAAAACCGCGGCTGCCATCGAGCAGAAAGCCGTTCAGGCCGGTTTTGCCTGTGCCCGGGCCTATGCCGGGGGCTCATGCAGGGAGATCTTTTGCCATGCCCACGGCGACTGCCTGCCGCTTTTACAAAAAGGAGAGTGCCGCTATCCCCAGTATGCCCGGCCTTCCATGTCCGGCTTCGGCATTGACGTGGCCCGGCTGTTTGAAGCAGCAGGATGGATCATGCGCATGGCCCGGTCATCGCCTGATCCAGGCGAAACCCAAATGGCGGATATCTGCGGTCTGGTGCTGGTGGAGTAAAATATTCGGGCTATATAAGAGAGCATGAAAATCGATCCCGATCCCGATCCCGATTTCGATTTCGATAAGGAAAGAGGTGCTTTATGCGCATCGCATTAACCATCGCCGGATCCGATTCTTCAGGCGGGGCCGGTATTCAGGCCGACCTGAAAACCTTTCAGGCCTACGGCGTGTTCGGCATGAGCGCGGTCACGGCGGTGACCGTTCAGAATACCCAGAAGGTCTATGACATCCAGGAGATGGCTCCGGCCATCGTGGCCCGCCAGATCACCTGCGTGTTTGACGACACGTCCGTGGATGCCGTGAAGATCGGCATGGTCTCCAGCGTGGATCTTATCAAGGCCATTGCCGGGGCACTGGCAGATCGGGACCTGCCCCCGGTGGTGCTGGACCCGGTGATGATCTCCAAGAGCGGTTATCCCCTGTTGCGAAAAGAGGCCCGGAGCGCCCTGGCCTTTCACCTGTTTCCCCTGGCCCGGGTGGTGACCCCCAATCTTTTCGAAGCCCAGCTTCTGGCCGGTTTCGAGATCATTAACCTTGAAGACATGAAAAGGGCGGCCCGGCGCATGATCGACATGGGGGCCCGGCAGGCGGTGATCAAGGGCGGCCACTTTCAGGGAGAAGCGGCAGTGGATGTGCTTTTCGACGGCCGGACCTTTAAAATGCTGAGCACGCCGAAGATAGAAACCCGAAGCACCCACGGCACGGGCTGCACGTTTTCATCGGCACTGGCCGCCGGCATGGCTCTGGGCATGGATTTTTTTGATGCCGCGGACCGGGCCAAATCCTATGTCACCCGGGCCATTGCCCAGGCACCGGGCATCGGCAGGGGAAGCGGGCCGTTAAACCACATGGTCACGCCCTGACACACATTGCTGCGCAATGACGGGAAGAGACGGGCGCCCGGAACGGACCGGCAAAGATCAGTCGGTTTTGGCTGACGCGGCGGTTTCCAGCATCTCCCTGGCGTGGGCCAGGGTCTTTTCCGTTATTTTTTTCCCCCCGGTCATTCGGGCGATCTCCTGAATCCGTTCCTCATCGGACAGCCGCACCATTCTGGTGACGGTGCGGCCTGCCTTCACCTGTTTTTCAATCCGGTAGTGAATATCTCCGAACCGGGCGATTTGGGGCAGGTGGGTGATGCAGAGAGTCTGGTGAAAACGGGAGAGCGCGGCCAGCTTCTTGCCCACCACCTCGGCGGCTTCGCCGCCGATGCCCGCGTCCACCTCGTCAAAGATCAGGGTCTCCACCGCCTCCTTTCCGGCCAGCATGGCCTTTATGGCCAGCACCACGCGAGAGAGCTCGCCGCCCGAAGCGATGGCGGCCAGGGGTTTGGCTGTTTCCCCCACGTTGGGGGCAATGGAAAAGGCGGCTTTGTCGATGCCGGTGTCGGTGATGATTTTGCCGTCTGCCGTCAGAAAAGCGCTGGTCTTGGCATCCGCCGGGGTGGCGGAAAAGACCACGTCAAAGCGGGTGCCCTCCATTTTGAGCCAGGCCAGTTCGGCCTCGATAGCCCGGCAGAAGGCAGGGGCCGCTTTTTTGCGTTTGTCGGAAAGGGTTCTCGCGGCCCGGGCCAGGTCCTTGTGGGCCGCGGCAATGGCCGATTCCAGCTCGGCAATCCGGCCGGAAAGATTTTCCAGGCCGGTCAGATCAGCGGCGATCTCTTCCAGCCGGGCCAGCACATCTTCCAGGGTGGGGCCGTATTTTTTCTTCAGCCGGACAACCAGGTCCAGCCGCTCTTCCACCTGTTCCAGGGCCGTGCCGTCGGTGTCGATGGTATTCAGATAGCTTCGCAGCCCCTCTACGGCATCGGCGGTCCGGGCCTCGATATCCACGATGGCGGCCCGGTGGGGCTCCAGGGTGTCGTCGATGCGGGCCCCGTTTTCCAGGCTGGTGCGGACCAGGGCCAGCTGCTCGATTACCGCGCCCTGGGCGTCATAAAGTCCTTCGATGCAGCCGTACACAAGGGTGTAGAGCTCCTGGGCGTTTTTCAGCCGTCTTTTTTCGCGTTCCAGGTTCTGGTCTTCACCCGGGGTGATGTTTGCCTTTTCAATCTCGTCCTTCTGAAAGGCCAGCAGCTCCTGCTGCCGGGCCTGGTCCGCCTGCCGGGATTTCAGCGTTTCCAGTTCGCGCAGCAGAGGGACAAGGGCGGCAAATTTTTCAGCCACCGTTTCCCTCAGATCGGTCAGCCCGGCAAAAGCATCCAGAATCAGCAGGTGAAGGTCTTCGTTGAGCAACTGCTGGTGGGCGTGCTGGCCTGATATGGAGGCCAGGCTGGCCGTGATGTCGGCCAGCACCTGGATGGTGGCCGCGTTGCCGTTGATATAGATGCGGTTTTTGTTGGTGTCGGATACCACCCGCCGGATGATCAGCTGGTGGTCGGCGGTAAACCCGTGTTCCTCCAGCTTGCCGGCCAGGGCGCTGTTTTTTGTCACGTCAAACACCGCCTCCACCTCGGCCGTGCTTTCCCCGGTGCGGATCAGCCGGGCCGTGGCCCTTGACCCCAGCAGCAGGTTGACGGCATTGATGATGATCGACTTGCCGGCCCCGGTTTCGCCGCTGAGGATGGTCAGCCCCCGGTCAAACGAGATGCGCAGGTCATCGATGATGGCAAAGTTTTTGATGGCAAGTTCATTGAGCATGGCACAGGGGTCCGGTTCAGAACTGGTAGCCGACGCAGTCGGTGATAATGGTCTTGAGTTTCTGGCGCAGCACGGAGTAGGAGTAGTATCGCTTGGCCACCTCGTAGTTGTGGGTGACCATCCGGTGCCGGTAGTCCGCGTCGTCCAGCACCCGCCGGGTGTGGTCCACGGTTTTTTTGGTGACAAACCCGTTGATTTCGATAACGGAAAACCCCTTGGGCTTGATATCCGTGGCGTAGATGGAGTAACGGTTCACGGCAATGGGCCGGCTGTAGTAAATGGCCTCGAGAAAGGCGTTGCCGAACCCCTCGAAGTTGGAGGGATAGGTCACCATGTCGGCATAGGGATAGATATCGTCCAGGGTGTATTTTTTCCGGCCGTCCGGCAGGGTGTCCCGCTGGTCATTGATAATCTCGGACACGAACACGGTGGTGACACCCATCCGCTCGGAAAAATCTTTCACCCGCTCATAGTATTCCATACCCTCATCACCGGCGGCGTGGGAGATCACCAGTTTGGCCTTTCGCTCCAGTCGGCTGACCAGTTCGATGGCGTGTTCAATGCCCTTGCGCTGCACCACCCGGGTGGGTTGCAGAACAAACAGCTCATCGTCCGCGATGCCCAGGTCCTTTCGCACGTTTTTGGTGTAGTCATCGGGAGGGGGCGGCGGGTTTTCAAAGTCCATCACGTTGGGAATCACCGTGGATGAGATGCCGGTGCGCAGGCTCACCTGGTTGTCCGCCGACGAGTTGATCACCACGTTGCGAATCTGGGACAGGTGGGGGGGAAAGGCCATGTTCAGGTACTCCCACACCGAGTTGGTGAGAAACCGCTCCCGCTCCCAGAAAAAGTCGTGGTGATGGCCGATGACGGGAATGCCGATCTCGGCGATCAGTTCGGCCAGGCCGATGCCCAGGGGCAGGTTCATGGGAATGGCCAGGGCGTTTTCCACCACCAGCATATCCAGGTTGAATTTCTGAATAAAGGCGTAGAGGTGGTCCTTGATCTCCTCTTTCACCCGGTGAATCAGCTGGGTGATGTACCGGCCCCGAACCCGGACCCCGAAGCAGTTTTCAAATATGTCCACGATCACGGGATGGCTGAAGTGGGCCTTTTCGCAGAGGTAGGAGCACTCGGGCGGGGTTTCCAGCTCGCCGGCAAAGTAAAAGCAGGAAAAGCCCTCTTCCTTGAAAATGTCGGCCCATTTCCAAGTTTCCAGGGTTACGCCGTCGGTGCCGGCCAGGCGCGTTGAAATAAATCCCACGTTCTGATGGGGCGGAATATCAGGAATCATGGTTGTTTCCCCGTGGCTTGGCGGTTGTTGATTTCTTCATACCGGGGGCAGGTCACGAGGTGGTCGTTGACCATGCCCGTGGACTGCATGAAGGCATAGCAGGTCACCGGTCCCACAAAGGAAAACCCCCGTTTTTTTAAATCCGCGCTCATGGCAACGGATGCCGCGGTGTGCGCCGGAATCTGCCTGACGGTTTCCCATGTATTGACAACGGGGCGGCCGTTGACAAAAGACCAGATGTAGGCATCAAATGAACCAAAGGCGTCTTGCACCTTTAAAAATGCCCGGGCATTGGTCACGGCGGCATCAATCTTGCGCCGGTTGCGCACAATACCGGGGTTTGCCATCAGGCGGTCGATTTTTCGCGCGTCATACCGGGCCACCCGGACCGGGTCGAAATCGTCAAAGGCCTTTCGGTAGGCCGGCCTTTTTTTGAGAATGGTCAGCCAGCTCAGCCCGGCCTGGGCCCCCTCCAGCACCAGCATTTCAAACAACCTGCCGTCATCGTGAAGGGGGACGCCCCATTCCGTGTCGTGGTAGCGGATATAGTCCGGGTCGGTACCCGCCCAGTCGCACCGTTTTTCCATTTACAATTTTTCCGGGGACGGTTACATAGGACACACCCGAATGTTTCGTGAAGAATTCGGGCAACACGCTTTTCAAGTGGCAGATGGTTGCATAAAAACCGACAAATGGCAAGTAAAGACCCTGTTATTATCCATGATCCTGATCAGTTAAACTGGCAAACCATTGCCGGCCGGGCCGTTGTCGACCCAAAGGATCTGCCGGACCGGCTGAAGGCGGACCCTGATGCGGCGGCGGTGTGCCGCACCTATCCCATGTCCGTCAATCCCTATTATCTCTCCCTGATCCAGGCGCCCGGAGACCCGCTGTGGCGTCAGGTGGTGCCGGACGTGCGGGAGCTTTCCGGCACCCTGACCGAGGACGACCCGCTCACGGAAACGGACCAGTCCCCGGTGCCGGGCCTGATTCACCGGTATCCGGACCGGGTGGTGGTGCTGGTGTCGGGCCGGTGTCCGGTGGTGTGCCGGTTCTGCTTTCGCAAGCGGCTGGCCGGCCGGGCCGCCGCTTCCCTGACCCACGACCAGGTGGACGCCGCCGTGGCCTATGTTCGGGCCACTCCTGCCGTTCGGGAGGTGATTCTCTCCGGTGGCGACCCCCTGATGCTGGAAGATGACCGGCTTTTCACTGTTCTGGGAAAATTTGCCGCTATCGGTCACGTGGAGGTCCTTCGCATTCACACCCGCACCCCGTTTGCCCTGCCCCAGCGGATCACCGGCGACCTGGTGTTTCTGCTGAAAAAGTTTTTGCCGCTTTACGTCAACATTCATGTCAACCATCCCCGGGAGATCACGGCCCACGCCGAGGCCGCCTGCGCCCGGCTGGCCGACGCCGGCATTCCCCTGGGCAGCCAGACGGTACTGCTGGCCGGTGTCAACGATGACGCAACCACCATGGAAGATCTCATGCGGGCGTTGTTGCGCATCCGGGTGCGACCCTATTATCTGCACCATCCTGATGTGGTAAAGGGCACCGGTCATTTCCGGCCTTCCGTTGAAACGGGTCTTTCCGTGATGCGGTCCCTGGTTGGCCGGGTGCCGGGCATGGCACTGCCGCGCTACGTGATCGACCTGCCCGGCGGCGGGGGCAAGGTGCCCCTGCTGCCCGACTATGTGGTTTCCAGCGAAAGCGGGCACCTGGTGGTGAAAAACTACCAGGGAAAGGTGTTTGTCTATCCGGTGGATTGAAGGTTTGCGGGGTTATTCGGATTGCGAGGGACGGTTTTTGAGAATCCGGATGATGACCGGTTTGTACTGTTCTTCCGTTGCCATGCGGTTCCCCCGAATACGGACAAAGACGACGGCCAGCACAAAAGCGCCGAACCCGATCACGGCCGACAGTACCGACTGGTCCACCGATGGGAACACCGTCTGGGAAAGTCTGACCCCGATGCCGGCCCCGGCCATGAGGCAAAGAATGGGAAACATGTAGATCAGGAAGGTGGCTTTTATCAGGGAGGCGGTGGCAAAGCTGACCACCACCCGGTCCCCTGTTCTGGCCTCCACCCGGTTGGCGGCCTCCACCTCCATGTCGTTGCCGCCGCCCATGGTTTTGCACGAGTCCTTGGAGTGGCAGTGCTCGCAGGCGGCGGATCGCTGGGTCCGGATCCATGCCGAGGTCCCGCTGGTTCGAATCACAATGCCTTCTTCTGTTGCCATATTGCCTTCTTTTTGTCGCTGTTTGCGGCGTTGGGCTGTTTTACATGTGCTGGTAGCAGATGATGCCGCACTTCAAGCACCGGTCCGCCTCGGTCCGGGCCGCTTCTTCGGAGAACCCGGCCTCCCGTTCCATGCCGGCCGCAACCTCGGCGTCGTTTCGCAGGGGCATGATCATTCGGGGTTTGGGCAGCACGCCGAATACCGTGTCAATGGTCTGCACCACGGCGTCGGGTGAGAGCAGGTTGTCCGGCAGGGCCAAAGGATCGCCGTACATCAGCATGTGCATGCAGGCGGCGGCCTTGCGGCCCGCGTTGATGGCCTTGATGGCCGCGTCCATATCGGAGAGCGGGTCACCGGCGGCCAGCAGGCCCCGCTGTTCGGCGGCGTCGGCTGTCTTGTAGGGCGGCACGGCCTGCCACTGGACCGGCAGCCGGACCACGCCGTCATCATCGACGGCGTCTTCCGGCCGGCGGGCAAAAATCAGCTCCGGGAACCGGCCCGCGGAAAAAACAACCGTGTCGGCCGGCACTGTACTGGGCTGGCCGGTGGCCAGGTCGGTGTACTCCACCCGGGTGACGGCCGGACCTGTGCCGTAAAGCCGTTCAACAACGGCATTCAGAACAATGGCGGCACCGGACATGTCCGCAGGCAGTCCGGCCTCGGCTTCGGTGTTCTCCTTCAACAGGAAGGTGACCGACGCGGCCCCTGCCGCCGTGCAGGCGTCCGCGGTCTGCCGGGCCAGTGCCCCGCCGCCGATCACCACCACGTTGCCTTTGATCCGGGCCTCTTTTTTCAGCACGTCGATAAGCAGGGCCATGCCCGCCACCGGGCCCTGGGCCAGGACCTTGGGATTATCAAACCCCAGCCGGCTGTCCCACCCGCCGGTGGCCAGCAGCACGGCCTCAAAGTTGTCGGCCAGCAGCGAATCAACGGTAAAATCTCTGCCCGCGATCTGCCGGGTTTTGACGGTAACGCCCATTTCCCTGATACCGGTGATGTCGTCATCCAGCACCGCCTGCGGCAGGCGTTCGGCGGCAATGGCCTTGCGCAGCAGGCCGCCGGGTTTGTCCGAGGCCTCCAGCACCATGGCCGAATGGCCCAGCCGGGCCGCGAAATAACCGGCGGAAAGTCCTTCCACGCCGCCGCCGATCACCGCCACCTGCCGGCCCGTGGACGGCGCCATAAAGGGCTTGACCCGGCCGGCGCTTTTTTCCGCGTCGGCCACGAACCGTTTCAAGCCGTTGATGGACACCGCTTCATCCACCAGGGTTCGGCGGCACATGGTTTCGCAGAACCGGGGGCAGATGCGGCCGATCACCGCGGGAAAGGGGAGCCGTTCTTTTATGACGGCAAGGGAAGCCGTGTAGTCGCCCAGGGTGATCCGGCGGATATATTCGGGAATGTTGATGCCCGCGGGACAGGCCCGCCGGCACGGGGCGATGCAGTCGTCCGTGGTGTATTCCCGCAGGATACGCCGGGTGACCGACGAGAGCTTGATGATATGCTTGGGACAGACCCGTTCACAGGTGCCGCAGCCGGTGCATTTTTCCTTGTTTACCACGGGCAGGCCGTTTTCTCCCATGGACAGCGCGCCAAAGGGGCAGGCCCGTACGCAGGTGCCCAGGCCCAGACAGCCCACGGTGCAGACCTTCATGCCGCCGGACAAAAGGGCCGCGGCCCGGCAGTCGGAAATGCCGTTGTACACGAATTTCTGTTTTGCCTCGGCCACGCTGTAGGTGCAGTCCGGCACGGCAATGTCGGGTTCCTTGGCTTCAATGGACATGCCCATCAGCGCGGCAATGGTTGCGGCCAGGTCGTCGCCGCCGGCCACGCAGGAGTTGGGGGCCGCTTTTCCCTCCACGATGGCCGCGGCATTGGCACCGCAGCCGGGCAGGCCGCAGCCGCCGCAGTTGGCCCCGGGCAGGGCGCTTTCCACGGCCTCCACCTTGGGATCAACGTAGACATAGAAAACACGGGAGGCAATCGCCAGGCCGATGCCGATCACGCATCCCAGCACGGCCATCATCACAAGCGCATTGATCATTGCAGCGTCTAACATGAAACACTCCTGCCCAGTCTGTTTTTAATCAGGTCGCACACCGGCGCGATTTCCGGCATGTCGCTATTCAGGGGCTCTCCCTTCAGGCTGCTCATAAACAGGTCGTCGCTGAAGGGAAGGCGGGCGATAATACGGTCTTCGTCCACATGGTCCGCCATAACGGCGGCGGACCGGTCGTCAACTTTGTTTAGAATAAAGGCAAACTCGGTGGCAAGGGCCCCGGCCATGGCGGCGATCCTGCCGGTCAGCTCAAAGGACTCAAAGCTCGGGTCCACCACGCCCAGGATCAGGTCGCAGCCGCCGTCCACGCCCCGTCCGAAATGCTCGATGCCGGCCTCGGTGTCGATCAGCACCACCTGGTCGCCGGTCATGTCCAGCCGGGAAAGCACGTTCTTGGAAAGCATGCCCATGGGGCAGGCGCACCCTTCGCCGGCCTCGTGAATCTTACCCACGGCCGCCAGGTGAATGCGGCCGTTTTTCGACACGCAGTCCGGCGGCAGGGTATCAATGGAAAGCCGGCCCCCCAGCAGGGGGTCGTTGGCATCGGGCAGGGCCTGGTTCATCTTCTGCTTGAACGCCTTTTTGCCGCCAATGTGGTCCAGCAGGTTCACCGGCCGGTCAAGGCCCATCAGGCGGTGCAGGCCGGTGTTGGATTCGTCGCAGTCCACCACCAGCACCGTAAGGTTTTCTGCCGCCAGTGCCCGGGCCAGCGTGGCCACAACCGAACTCTTGCCGCTGCCACCCTTGCCGCATATAACAATTTTCATTTACAAATCAGACCTTTTGCCGATGCATGTATAAGATAGAATAAAAAAGACAAAATAGACCACCCAAACGATTGTTGTCAAGGACTATTCCGGCCTTTCCGTAAACGCCAAACCGGGGCCGGAAGCCGCGCCGGGAAGGAATGCCCCGGCCCTGAATCTTGACTTTCAACAGTGATCAGTGGTAACCAGAGGTCTATGACAACCCCGCGACAAATCGCTGCCCGGAAAGTTTGCGACCTGCTGGGCCATGTGGCCCATAGCCTTGATTTTTATCTTGTTTCCGGCAGGAATGGCATTGATTGCAGCCGGGAGGCCCTTGAGGCGATTCAGCAATGGGACCGGCCCGGCTGCCTGGCCACGGAAAAAAGCGCGGCCGCCCGAAAAGGCTGCGACGCGTGCCCCCTGGCATCTTCCGGCGCTGTGCCCGTTCATGGACAGGGGCCGACCCCGGCCCGGCTCATGGTAATCAGCGACTCGCCCCTGGGAGCAGGAGACCCGTTTGCCGGCAGCGAGGGTGAGCTGTTCACCCGCATTCTTTCCGCCATGGAGCTGGCCCCGGATCGGGTGTTTGTCACGGCCATGGTCCGGTGCCCCGTGCCTGAAAACGCGAAGTCCGCCCCCCGCGCCCTGGCTGCCTGCCGCTTTTTTCTGGAAGAAGAGATCCGCCGGGTACAACCGGCTGTGATCTGGGTGATGGGAGAGACCGCGGCCCAGGCACTTCTGGGTGCGGACGACCCCCTGGACCATTTGCGGGGCCGGTTTCACGCCTATCAGAACATTTCTGTCATGCCCACCTGGCACCCCCGGGATATTCTGGCCGACCCGTCCCTCAAACGCCCGGTGTGGGAAGATGTTCAGCAGATCATGAAGTTCCTGTAATAAAACAATCGAAATCGGGATCGCTATCGCTATCGGGATCGAAACGCGACCAATTCCATCATCCCGGAGGCCCCGCACCCCGGTGCGGCAACCGATCGATTAATCTTTATGTTGACTTTTCAATACGATAAAATATATTTGGTTCACAAGGGAGCCGCATAATCAAAGATAAAAGGAAACAAATGAAAGCGGAATTTACTGCAATCATAGAGGCTGCGCCCGAAGGAGGTTTTTGGGCCATCTGTCCGGAAGTGCCCGGTGCCAACGGCCAGGGCGAGACGGTGGAAGAGGCGAAAAACAGTCTGCGCCAGGCCATTGAGCTGATTTTAGAAGACCGCACAGCCGACATTCTGCGCGGTTTGCCCAAGGACGCCATTCGCGAAACGGTAATGATCGGATGAAGCGGCGGGACCTGGAACAACGGTTGAGAATGGCGGGCTGTTATCTGAAAAGGGAGGGAGCCGCCCACTCTCTCTGGGTGAACCCCAAAAATGGAGTGATAGAGGCTGTTCCCCGGCACACTGAAATCAAGGAGCCTTTGGCAAAGAAAATTCTTAAGCGTCTTGAAGCGGAGTAAATCAGATTTTTTCCCCTTATCTGTCCGTGTACTGCCCCCCAATCGGTTTGACACCCAGGGCCGGTCTTGCTATAAAATAATCGTTCAAAAAGCAATATCTTCCCCTTACCCCTATGTCCTTTAAAGCACAGGAGCCCCGTATGGTCGCAGCAAAAGAGGTGATGGCCGGGTCTGTGACGACTGTCAACACGGATATGAAATTAAACGAGGTTATCAGGCTGCTTGTGCAGCACAATGTAACCGGGCTGCCGGTTGTGGATGACGACATGAACCTGCTCGGCATCGTGACTGAAAAAGATGTGCTGAAGCTGTTGTACAACAGGGAAAAAGGCAAGACGGTTCAGGATCTGATGTCGCGGGATGTTGTGTCGTTTGATGAAAATGAAGACCTGATTAAAATTTTCAAGTGCCTTGTTGAAAACAGCTTCAGGAGGGTTCCGATTACCGCGTCCGGAAAGCTGGTGGGTATCATCAGCAGGCGCGATATTATCAAGTTTCTTCACAAGAAGATGTAACTTCGGATTGGATCCCCGAGCCATCCCCTGCAACATCTCAGGTGCGTTCCGTATTCCGCGTATTTCTGGCGCATGATACCTATCCCCCATATTTCACGACTTGATTTGAGCGCGAATGCAAGGCGCGGACATGAATGATGGAGGGGCAGACCCGCGGGTCTGCCTCATTGACGGGCGAACTCATGGGTTCGCCCCTGTCGTATCCGCGAATGCCGGACAACACGGCAGATGCGGCCGAGAGAGATTATGAACAAACAAAAGAAACAGGCAGCGGTTTTTGAATCGCTGGTCGTACCCCACATGTCCATGCTCTATAAAGCGGCATGGCGGTTGACCGGAAGGCCGGACGATGCCGAGGACCTGGTTCAGCAGGTGATGGTCAAGCTTTACCCCAGGACCGTTGAGATGCAGGCTATTGAGCAGTTGGGGCCGTGGCTGAAAAAGGTGGTTTACCGGGAATTTGTTGACGCCTGGCGGAAAAAGGTCAGACGGCCGGAACATTATCTGGCCCATACACCGGAGGATTTCGGAGAGGTTCAGGCGGAGGCCGACAATCCGGCAGTACTGGTGGAGAGGGCTTCAGATCAGCAACGGGTCCGGGCGGCCCTTGATCAATTGAAGGAGAAGGACCAGACCCTGATTGTCATGCACCTGGTTGATGGCTATACTTTGCCGGAATTACAGGAATTTTTTAATGAACCCCTGGAAACCATCAAGACCCGGCTTCGACGCGCCAGGGCGCGGCTGAAAAAAAATCTCATGGAGTGAACCCGTTTTTGTAACTTTTACGTGTTAATGAGCAAGAGGCAGAAAAATGAATTGCAGGGAAATGCGTGAGCAAATCCGCGAGGCCATTGAAAGTGACCGGCCCGTGCCGAATGACGGGCCTCTGGGCCGGCACATTGCAGGATGCGAATTATGTCGTCAATTTTATTCGGATTTGATGCTGGACAGGCGGTTGAGCCGCACATTGAAGGAGATGCCGCTGCCCGAACCGCCCGCGGATTTCGCGGTCAGGGTGGTGCGGCAGGCGGTCAGGGCGCATCGGTCCGCAGGCGGGCGATCGTTTTTCAGGGCAGGGCTTGCGGTGGCCGCCGTTCTGATCGTTGTTGTCGGCATAACGTGGATGGTGAACATGAATTCTGCGGAGTCGGTGACCCGGATCATGATGCCGGTGGGTGGAGAAAAAACGGTGCGTATCATGATTGAAGCGGTGGAACCGCGAACAAAGGCCACACTGGCCGTTGCCCTGTCCGGTGATGTGGCATTAAAGAATTTTCCGGGCCAGGACCGGCTTCAATGGCAGGCAGACCTCAGGAAAGGCGGCAATCTACTGGCGATTCCCCTTATGCTGAACGACCGGGCCGGAGGCGATGTGAGCGTCCGGTATCGCTATAATGGGACCGAAAAAGAGGTCCTTATCAAGGTCCGGGCCGAAAACAATGGCCCGGCACAGACATAAAGGAGGCTTGAAATGAAACAGAGAATGATGATAATCGGTCTTTCGGTTGTACTTGGCCTGTTCTTCAACGGGGCTGTTTTTGCCCAGGGCCCTGCCGGCAGCGGCAAAGGCTACGCCGGGCAGGATACGATGCGGGTTGTTGATGAAAATCAGCAGCCAGGGGATATCGTCAATGAACTTGAGCTTCCCGGCACTGCAAACCGGGCCGGTGTCGAGAACATCGGCGACCAGACGCAGACCAGAGATCAGAATCGGACCATGGAACAAACCAGAGATCAGATAAGGGAGCAGTCCCGGGAACAGATTATGGATCAGACCAGAGATCAAATAATGGACCAGACCAGAGATCAGTTGATGGATCAAACTAAAGATCAGATTATGGACCAGACCCGGGACAAGATAGTGGATCAGGCCGAACAGAAGGCCGGTGGCAACGGCAACGGTAACCGCTAATGGGCCGCCTGTGGATGTTGCGGCTTCTGTTCCTGCTGCTGTTGTGCCCGCTGGTGGCAGCCGCCGGTGAACCAGACCTTTACCGGGCCGGGGTGGAAGCCTTTAATAAGGGAGATTACGAGCAGGCCCTGACACATTTCAAACTGGCCCGGGTGCAGGGGAACCGGCAGCCCGGGCTTTTTTACAACCTTGGGGTCACCTTTTACAAGACAGGTCAATACGCCCAGGCAACGGAAGCTTTTCAGCAGCTGGCCGACGATCCGGCCTGGGGCGCGCTGGCCTTGTATAACCTCGGTTTGACGGCCGAAGCTGACGGGCAGCGGCAGGCGGCCATTGATTATTATTCACGGGCCCTGCAAAAAGCGGGTGATTCAAAGCTGGCGTCACTGGCGGCTTTGAAGCTGAAAAGCCTGTCGCTTGAGACAAAAAAGGCGCTGCGTTTGTGGTACGGCCTGGCTTCTGTGGCCGTGGGATATGACGACAATGCGGTTCTGGCCCAGGACGATGCCATCGTGGAAACGGGCGAGACGGAAGACGCCTTTGTCGATCTGTATGTCGCCGGCGGGCGGGTGTTGACCGGGAGCTGGAAAAACGGTATTTGCCTGGAAGGCGGGGGATACGCCCGCCGTTACCAGGATGAATCGGCTTACAGTGCCGCCGTTATTTTTGCCGATATCAGCCGGAACAGGCAGTACGACCAGTGGCAGACCCGGGCCGGCCTTAAAGTGGATGCTGATTTTGATGATGACAGTCATTATGCCACGACCCCGTCCCTTGAACTGGCTGCGGAACGGGGTCTGGGCAACTATACGGTCGGCCTTTATGATGCCTTAAGCCGGGTCGATGCCACGGGTGACTATGAATATTTAACCGGTATAAGAAACAGGCTCGGCACGGAAATCTCCCGCCGCATCCCCATGGGCCGCATTTCAGCAGGGTGTGAAGTGGAATACAACGACCGGGATGATTTATATTCCGGGAATGAATTTTTCAGCTATTCGCCCTTGCGCGGCAAGGTCAAAGCCGCCCTGGACTATCACCTGTCCCCTGACTGGCGGTTTTTATTAAAAGGGGATTATCGCGTCAGCCGGTATCCGGACGCCAATATTCAGATCAACAATGACGCGTCAGTTACAACAGAAAAACGGAAGGACGACCGGTGGAATATTTCCACCCGGGGCACATATTCGCTGACGGGGCATCTGGACCTTTTCGGCGAATACCGGCACACAAACAACAATTCAAATTTTCCCCAGTATGATTACACCAGCAATCAGATTATGGCGGGTCTGACCGTCGCCTACTAGCAAGGGTATATCCCCGTCTATCCAAATCGCTATCGGGATCGACGGGAGCAACCCTTCCTTGCGTGAACGTTGCACCGGGGTCGCCTCCCCGGGAGCGCCGCACCCCAGTGCGGCATCGCCAACCTGTTGCCGGTACCACCCGCCGGTTTGATGGGAGTGTTGTAAATTAAGCTGTCCTCCGAACTTCGGCATGCCATAAAAAAAACATTGCTTTTCCCCTATTCATCGTTTATCGTAAATAAACGATGAATATAACAGAAAGGCCTCTTATGAGCGCACATAAGCCACAGCAGAACCTCAACGGGGAGTCCCTGTCCAGGGTATTCAAAGCCCTGGCCCATCCCACACGGATCAGGATCATTGAACACCTGAAAACCGTTGATCAGTGCATTTGCGGCGATATTGTCAGCCTGTTTCCCTTATCCCAGTCCACCATCAGCCAGCACTTGAAGTCGCTCAAGGGCGCCGGGTTAATCATCGGTGAAGTGGAAGGTCCCCGGACCTGCTATTGCATCAACAGGAACATGCTGGACCAATTCAAAGCGGCCGTGGCCCGCTTGTAATCATAACCCAGGAGTACCCATGGACATACTCTCCCGCAAACCGTCATGCGATTGCGAACCATCGGGCCGGGCAGCGCCGGCACCTTCCGGAATGACCAGCATTGTTCCGTTTATCCTGTCATCCCCGGATAACGTAAAGGCCGATGAGCCTTGCTGCGGCGCCCCGGCAGGTCCCGCCGCCAGCCCCTACGAAAAACCGGGATACCGGATCTGTCCCTTTGTGGACGGGTTCCTCCAAACAAACGCCGGGTTCATTCCCCGGGTAAAAACCCGCATGACCCCATCAGACCGATGGGGAACGCTCAGGGCCCGAATGAATATCGGAAGGAACACATACTCCATTTCGCCGGGCTTGTATGCTGTGGGGAACCCGGACCAGGACGCCCCCGTTCTGGTCACGTCAAATTTCAAGTTGACCTTTGACCGGGTCAGGATGAACCTGGGCGGGGTCAGTGCGTATATCCTCGTGCTGGACACCCGTGGCATCAATGTCTGGTGCGCCGCGGGTAAAGGCAACTTCGGGACCGATGAGCTGGTCAACCGTGTCAGGCGGGCGGAGGTGTCCGGGCTTGTTTCACACAAAAAGCTGATTCTCCCCCAATTGGGCGCCACCGGCATATCGGCCAGACAGGTAAAAAAGCAAACCGGGTTTTCCGTGATCTGGGGCCCGGTTCACTGCCGGGATCTCAAACGGTTTCTCAAAACCGGTATGACACCGGACCCATCCATGAGACAGGTGACCTTTGATCTTTGGGAGAGAATGGTACTGATCCCCGTTGAAATCTCCATTGCCGCAAAATCTTTTATCCTGATGTGCCTGGCTGCCGTGTTCCTTTCAGGAATCGGACCTCATCTGTTTTCCCTTACGCAGGCCCTTCACCGGGGATGGGCCGCCGTGACGGTTCTTCTGGGGGGCCTGATCGCCGGCGCCGTTCTCACGCCCGTCCTGCTTGACCGTCTCCCCGGCACCATGTTCTCAGTGAAAGGCGCGGTTGCCGGTTTGATTGTATCCATTCCCCTGGCGTTCATCATGGGCCACTTTACAGGATTCACGGGTATGCTTGCCCTGGTTCTGGCGGGCGGCGCGGTCAGTTCCTATCTGGCCATGAATTTTACCGGAAGCACACCCTTCACCTCGCCAAGCGGGGTGGAAAAGGAGATGAAAACAAGTATGCCGTTTCAGGCCGCATCACTCGTCACGGCTGTAATATTGTGGCTTGTTTCAGTATTTTAAAGGAATATGTCTGATGAAATCATTTCGATATTTAAAAGATGTAAGCACCTTGACCCTGGATACGGACACTTGTATCGGTTGCGGGGAGTGCACACAGGTCTGCCCCCATCAGGTGTTTGAATGCCGGGATAAAAAAACGAAGATTATGGACAAAGACGCGTGTATGGAATGCGGCGCCTGTGCCCTGAACTGTCCGGTTCAGGCCATATCCGTTTCTCCCGGAGTGGGCTGCGCCGCTTACATCATACAGAAATGGATCAAGGGGCCGGAAAAAGCCTCCTGCGGGCCGAACTGCTGTTAACTCCGGAATCAGGTTCCCCGGAACGCCACACCGTGAGCCCCACACCGGAAACACCTCGCCGGGAGCGCCGCACCGGGAGCGCCGCACCCCAGTGCGGCAAAAATCCTGTCTTCCATTCCAACCCCATTTTTTGGAATCTCGAAAAATTAAATTTCACGCAAAGACGCGAAGGACGCAAAGAAAAGCATGAACACCGTGCGTAAAGCAGAGAGCCTGGTTCTTTGCGCACTTTGCGCCTTTGCGAGAGGAAAAAGCAAACCGCCAAAAATAAAAACTGGCGGTTTTGAATGGGGGAAGAAAATCAGTTTTTAGAGGTGGCCTTAAGGATTATTCCAACACCGGGCCGGTCTCCCGGCCCCGCGCCCACATGATGCATTCGGACAATACCATCCGGGTCGATCAGCACATCCCCGCCCCGCTGCCGGATATCAGCATCTGATTTTTTAAGTTTCTGCCCCCTGGTGAGTGCCTTGATGTAGGCCAGCCATGTTTTTGGCCCCCAGATATCCAGCAGGGAAGCATCCTCCATGCCATAACTTTTATACAGCGTCCGGTTTTCATCAATAATAAGCGGCCATGTCAGGGTTGTCTCTTTTATGTAATTTGCGGAAGAAACGTCGGATTCAAACGTAACCACAACAATTTTCACATTCAGTCTGTCAAAGTCTGCTGCATGGTCACGCAACTGCGTGAGGTGTGCCCGGCAGGGCAGTCACCCAAGATGACGATGAAAAACCATTAACAGCCAGCTTCCCCGGTAGGTGTCAAGACGGATGGTATGGCCGTTGACATCGTAAAGGCTGAAAAAAATGGCTGGCTTTCCTTCAAGATTTTTCATGGTTGTCTTTTTGCTTTGGGGAGGGTTCCGGGGAAGGTTGGTAGGTGTGTGTGGGGCTCGGGGCTTGGTGGTCTTAACCACAAAAAGTGGGGCGCGGCTTTTTGCGTCCTCTCAATGCTGTGGTTAGCCAATTTCCAATTGACCACCATTTTTATCTGCATCCTGAATTAGATCTTCCCAAGGCCACTTTACAGTAGCAAAACGGCGGTAAAGTAATAACTGTCTGTCCACTATCGAAACTTCTTCAGTTGCAGGACTATAACCAATAATGAGTCCACGGCCATCTTCATCAATCTGGAGTTCCTGAAGTTTTTCAAGAATTGCCTTCAGATTCGAATACTGAATACGTTCTTGCCTATTAACCGCTCTTTCAAAAATCGTGCGCGCATGAAGCCCTTTGATGAGTTCTTCATCAGAAGCATCCATTAGAACGGCCATAGCGTGGGCGTAAATGCCAGTTGCGTTTTTACGAGTTCGAATACCTGTAGCAACCCGTTTAGCGAACTGCTGATATACTGGGTTTAATTGCTCTGCATATACCATACTCGCGGAGTCTAAAGCCTCTTTTTTGTCAACGGTTTTTTTCAATAGCTGTTTGTTTGTAATTTTATGCTCATCTAAAGTAAGAAGGGTAAGCTGCTGGAGTAGGCCCGCGTTTGAGTATGAAAGGTCAGAAAGCCTTCTTGCCAAGGCAGGATCAAATGTTAGGTTTAAGGCCTTTCCTCCTTTTAATAAGATATTACCCAAATCGGTAGAATTCCAATCTACAGACAATTCAACAACTCGACCAGTAAGATCGGGGTTCAGATATAACAACAAATTTGTTTCGCACCAAACACCTATTATGACAACGAACACGCCATAGTCCCAAAGGGCTTTTAGGTCAAATGCAAAATGACGTCGGTCATCTGTAGACATGTAATGGAAGTCTTCAATTACAAGCCTTCGCTCGGATGCTTTTATAATATCCGCAATAAAACGTAGATCATTAATATCATGCCCAACAGAAACACGTTCTGTAGTTGAGCCACGATCTGTTCCTAAAGCCGCCTTGATTCCAACTTTTGTTAGAAGTGTTACTCCTGTTTCACCGTTTGCTGAAAGGCTTGCCTTAAAAGCACCATGAGAAGACTCTTTTATCGAAAGCTTTATATCAAGTTGAGAAAGAGCATCGACGTATATGTCGGAAAAGGTTTTTCTTAAACGACACTGGACAACGATTGGATTGGTTAGGACCTTTTGCCGAAGCCAAGATTTACCGCTCTTCGATGGCCCACGAATAGCGATGTGATTGGTTCTGCTAAGATAAATTTTACAAGATTCATCAAGATTGCCTCTGTCAATATATGAATATTCACGTACTGCAGGTGCTATACCAAAAACTTGGCTTGTTTCCATATATTTCTTCCTTTTCTTGACTAACGGTATGCTCAGTAGCAGACAGGACAATAAACAAATTCAATCTGCTAAGGCCGCTCCGCCTTGGCTGTCTACTGGAGCAATTTGTTTGTCCTTTTTTTAGAACCTGATAATTTATTATTTTTTGTCACTTTTTATTTTAAATCAAAGCTTTTATCTAGCCAGGCCCTAGGCAGAAAGAGGTCTTTTACGGATTCGCGGAGTACGTCAGTCCCGCCAACTCCGCCCGGATTGTCTCACCTGCCGCATGAATCCCGTTGGTCACATCGATATAGCTGACGCCGGCCAAGTCTGAAGGGAGCTCTAATGTCCCCTTATGCAACAGAATGACTCGACCGCTTCTCCGCCCAAAACGCCCCACGAACACCCCCAACTCATAGATTACATTCTGGCGAGCGCGTTCCTTCAACTCTGCTCCCGACAATCCACCAATATCGTCTGGTGTCAGCAACACGAACGCCACATCGATATCGCCAGAACACTCCTCGAATTTCTCAATGACTGTGCGTCCCCGATTCGGCTGTTGGTGTAGGATGATCGGTTCGGACAGTTGTAGAGTATTTTGTAAGTAATCCTTTAGTTCTAGCTTTAGGGCATCATCGTGCCCATGAGTGATAAAGCATCGTAACTTTTTCATACACTGTTGCTCCTTCAGATAAGCACCATCGGTGAATGGCATTGCTTGCCCAAATGCACGTGCCATGGCACGTGCTACGCAGCCCTGCCATTGTTTATTTTGTTTCATCGCAAGTAGGCTAAGCACATCTAGTTTTTTAATAGTGGCCCAGAGGCCTGACTGCCTTGCCTCTCGAATAATCCACTTATAAGGGATCTGATGCCCACAGCTAGGCACTACATGCGGCGACGCCAGATATACCAAGTCACCCACCGTGATGGCGTTAAGTTCTCTCACATAACTGGCGAAATATGCTTCGTTGATGACAGCATGCAGACGATTTAAAATCGTGGGATGCCGTTCGCCATCAAGAAGGATGGGGGCCACATAGGGCACAATGAAGGCCAACCCATCAAGCTTTTCAGGAACCCGTTCCCATCGTTGCTCAAAATCTCGTGGCAGATGGAAGCGCGTCCCACCTGCAATGTGGGCGACGCCGTCTCTTGCCGACAGTAAGCCCCGCCAATGCGCTTGAATGTCGGCCGTAGAACTGCTATGACGAGGCTTGAAAGGCGGCAGATTCTCAAGCCGCGCGGCATTGTATCGCTGGTACTGTGATGATGATACGTCGTACTGTTGTAATTTTCGGTAGATGAACTCGTCGATATTGGACGCACCACCGATGAGCCATATAACTCCATGTTCGTATAGCGGCGCAAGTTCTTCAATGATTTGTCTGCAGATAGATGACTCAAAATATGATGCGGCGGGTAGAACGATCTCATCACAGATTAGAAGAGCAAGCCGGGTTGCCACCCTCGCTTCCGCGGCGACCATGGCGGCATAGAGATCGGCCCGCTTCAACTCCAGGAAGTGGATGTCGAAGAAGTGTAGAAACGCTACTTGTGGTTGGCCAACTTGTAAACTGGCACTCATTGTGCTAAATGTCATCAAACAGTCTCATCTGTTGGTGGATCTCAGTAACTGTTGCTTTGTAGTAATGGCGGATTTCCGATAGATCACCATCCAGAGAGATAGCTCTCCATGCTTCAAGCTCGTCCAGATACATGTCAGGGATGCCTTGGAGGAGAAAAATTCGTTTATGCTGTGCAAATGCCACGGCGATCTCAGCAAAAGTATTCGGGCCAATGTAATCACGCATTCCGTGTTTGTCCCGATTGACGGCAAGCACTGCAATGGTCTCTGGTGCTCGGATCACTCTAAGGTATTGGGATGACACACGGCGTTTGAATGTGGAGAAGTCCTTTTCTGGTAGCGATAGTATTGCGTCATTCTCAGCCTCCGGAACGACGGAGAGTATCCCTTCGTAGCGTAGCTGATTTTGCACAGCGAGCATGTCGCCATAGAAGCTCATGCTTCCGCAGATCACTATGCGTTGTTGGAATCGTCCAGAGGTAATGAGCGGCTTAGATGTTTCGGAATTGTCCATTAATTGAATCTTTCTCTAGCTCATGTACCGGAGTCTTACCATCGCACCACAGAGGTATGGGAAAAAAATTTTTGTCATGGATTGCGTTCACAATGGCTTGCACCGAACACACATGGTGTGGTGGTACGGAAATTGGAAGGTCCTCAGGGTCGTTACTGAAATAGAGCGGTCGCTGTGCTTGGATAATGCGCCCGACTTCATAGCATGTTGTACGTCCCACATAGCCGGCCGGCGATACAAGATAGACGAAGTCAGCTGACAATATGCGGTGCAACGCAACGCTCTGCACCATAGCGTCACACCAGTTGTCAGGGTCAGATTCAAATCGCACGAACGGGATGCCTTCCTTAACAATGGGTGTACCCTTGGGGCTGGTAACCTGGAGGCCAGAAGATTGAAAGACAATGAAAGCTTCCATTACAGCTTTGTAGTGTTGGCGGAAGCTGCCTATAAGGGCAACGGTTTGGATATTTATGCCCATGTGCCTCCCCTGATCTACGTACAATATTTTTGAGTCTCTGTGCTTGCGCCAGAAGCTCTATTGGTAGCTGAATAAACGGGAAGTCCAATGCGATTATCGCGCACGACGTTGGTCTGCTCTCTCATGTAGTCCGAGGACATAATATTTTTCTCCCTCTCCTTCGCGGGTCCCTCCTATTTCCCCACGATGACGGTAATATAACGATGGAAAAGGTATGATGTCAAGCAGATGGGTAGTTTTTTTGCCTGCATGCCGGTTTCATGGCAAAAAATGGTCATGCCGGTGGCACGAAAGGTTTTTTGATGTGCAGGCTGGCCATTGGATTTGCCGCACTGGGGTGCGGCGCTCCCGGGAGTGTGCGGTTGAATTTTCTTTGTGGGAGCGGCGCACGGGAATTGCCCGGATTTTGCGGGGCATACAGGGGCGGGGGGCGATCAAGAGTAAGAGCACGAGCAAGAGTAAGATTATGCGTGTATCCCGGGGACATGATACTTATATCCCCCTCCTGTGATTGGTGTTTCCCCTTTCCACAACATAGCGACACTATAGCGATGGAAACGGTCTGATGTCAAGCAGATGGGCAGCCTTTTGCCTGCTTACCAGTTGTCGATTTCGATAGCGATCCCGATCCCGACCCCGATTTCGCCGAATTCCGGGGCCGAATTCCTGTCCCCGGAAATCCCTACCTCTATCCTGGGACATTTGTAAATCCCAAAAAGTATGGTATGAATTTATGATACGGGGCGTGTCTTGAGAGATATGAGTCAAGGGACTTGCCCCCTTTACCAAAAAAGGAAATAAAAAACTATGACGCAGTTAAAGGGATTTCAACGAAAATATTTAAGAGAGCTTGCTCACAGCCTTAAGCCTGTGGTGTCAATTGGTCACAAAGGAATAACAGATGCAGTTATTCGAACAATCAATGAAGCCCTTGATACCCATGAACTTATAAAATTAAAGTTGCTTGCTTTTAAAGAAAAAGATCAAAAAAAAGAGCTCATCGAACGCATTGAAGTCGAGAATAAATGTGAGGTAGCCGGAACCATCGGCCATACGGCGATTCTCTTCAGACAGCACCAGGATCCTGAAAAACGAAAGATCACTCTCCCCTGACTATCCAATGAAACGTTAGTAGGGCAATTCCGCGTCGAATTCCGGGGCCGAAATCCTGTCCCCGGAAATCCCCCGGAAATCCCAAGAAAGGTATCCTGTCCCGCGGAATTTCGGATTTTGCAGGATGAATAGATAGGTATGTCCCGTTTTGGCCAATAGACTGTTTTAGCTTTTTGATCTATTCAATAGTCCTTTTATCCGCGCATCGGCCACGAAATGATTGAAGTCCATAGTCTCGAACTTACAATGTTTTATAAAATGACTATTGAGCAATGAGGGATATGTCTTGTTAATAAGTTCTGCATCGGGGTTTATAAAAATTATATTTTGTAAAATTTTATTTTCATTTAATGCGAGAGCCAGCAAGCTCTTAACATATGTATCAGTTTCTGGGAATGAATACCCAAATATTATTAAACGCTTTGCGGTCGTTATCTCTTCATATGCAACATCCCACAGTTTTTTTGCTCTATCGTCGGACTTATTCCAAGTTGGAGGGATGATAAACGGAATACCGGTATCGGTCGTTTCCCAGTTAATAGAGCCATGAAGCTTGATGAGTTTTATTTTAGAATCATCTGAAAATGGCGCAAGTATTTGAAAGTCTCGGTCTCTAAGCTTTTTAGGAAAATAGTTGTTGATGCCATTTACCATAATGCCTGTTTGTTTTGACAATATATTAAACTTAAATAATTCATCCCCGCGAACACGCTCTGCTCCATTGGTTCTATCCCAGTTATATAAAAAAGCTGCATTCTCAAGGACTAAGTCGTAATTAAAACTTATTATTGTGTCGTTGAATGTCGCAATAGGAGCCTCTTCTTTTATTAAAAGTCTTAAAAATCCTAAATAACGGCCAAGTTGAGGGTTCCTTCTAACCAGATTGTCTTGAGATCTGAGTTCTATTGGTGAAGGGGTCTTCTCTATTAAAACATCGCATATTAATTGAATAAATGCGTCTCTAATTTCTGTAAGTTCACCCTTCCCAGAATAAAATTTATCCATCTCAATAAGATTAAAAAGGTGTTCCAAATTTGTAAGGGGATAGTTTAAAAAGAGCAACATCTTTGATAGTTGATTTTGATAGTCAAAAACTTTTTCAAATTTAGCATACCGTTTTGGGTTCTTAAAAAAAACCTCCTTAGCCATAAACAAAAAATCATCTTGGAGCGGTAGCCCAAGGTGTCTTGAGAAACCCGCACCCAACAAATAAACGTTTTTATCCGTATCAATTTGTGACATCTCTCCCCCTTTAAAGCGAATTAATATAAGCGTCTAAATCTTTGTGATCGAAGCGAGCGGCTCGGCCGACTCTTTTTGGTTTCATGGATGTCCCCGGAAATCCCCCGGAAATCCTTGGAGGTCCGAGTTGGCCCCCGGTTGGTCGAATTTTAATCTTTTAGAATTTCCGGTTCCTGTTACAACGTAATGGCTCATGCAATGCCAGGGCGCCCAGGCAATTGTTGCAGTTGATGCACACCGGCGGTTTTTCATTGCCTTCCTCCCATTGCTTAACGAGCATGGGTTGCGCGATAAATGGACGGGCCATGGATATAAAATCCGCTTCACCTTCCTTCACTATTTTTTCCATTCCCTGAAAATTACGCATCCCACCGACAAGAATGAGCGGAACATTCCCCATGGGCGCTTTAAGGTAACGGCAGGCCCAAAGATTGTAGGCCTCTTCAAAGGTAAATCGCTTTTCCGGGAAAACGTTTCTCAGCAAAAAGTTGGCAAACGGTTGTATCAGTAACGGTTTTGTTTTTGCAAATGCCCTGGCCGGCACATTGCCGCGGATCTGCTTGAACATGGAAAAGGAAAGTGTTCCGCAGGAAATCTCAACCGCGTCAATACCCATTTCCACCAGCCGCCTGACATGCCCGGCAACCTCTTCGATGGACAAACCCGGCTTTGGCGTATGGTCGTCCACATTGATCTTCACGGTAACGGGGTAGTCCACCCCGACAGCCTCCCGTATCGTCTCATAAACCCTTTTCAGGAAGAAAAATCTCTTTTCCGGGCTGCCGCCCCATTCATCGTTTCGCCGATTAAAAAAGGGAGAAAGAAATTCACTTACAAGATAACCATGGGCGCCATGAATCTGAATACCGTCAAACCCTGCTTTTTGGGCCCTTTTTGCCGCCGCCCCGAACCCCTTTACAACTTCGACAATTTCTTCATGCCCCATGGCACGCGGATACACCTGATATATTAGATCCGGCCTGGTGGCAGACGGTGCCTTGGGGCGCATGCCCTGCAGCTGGGTCTGACGCCCGCCATGGACCAGTTGAGCAAAAATGACTGATCCATGCTGGTGTACCGTTTCGGTCACTGCCGAAAGGCGATCAATTGTCTTATCACTGTGAAGGCCGATTTGTTTGACAAAGCTTTTACCGCTTGTGGCGGTGTATATCATGCCCGTAATGATCAGCCCGGTATTGCCCCGCGCCAGAGATTCATAGATTTTCTGATAGGCCTCGGTTGCAGTGCCGTCTTCATTGGCGACGCTCTCAAATGTTGCAGAACGGACAAACCGGTTCTTAATCGTTATGCCGCCTATCTTCCCGGGACTGAATAAAATTGAATCATTTGTCTTCATGAAAACCATCCCTTTGGTCTCAAGGTCCTCTTTTACTGAAGATACTTCCCCGAAAACCAAAACCTCGGAAATCTATCCTGAGCCGAAATTTTTATATTCCCCACCTCATAGCGGCACTATAGTGACGGCAAAGGTTTGATGTCAAGTAGAAGGCTGCTTTCGATTCCGATAGCGATCCCGATTTCGATTTCGAGGGGGTATACAGGGGCGGGAAGGGGGGCGATTAAGAGTAAGATACCCGCCGTCGAAGGGCTTTTATCCGGCCAGCCGGTCTCCCAGCTCCACTGAAATTTTTTCACAGAGATTCTTGATATAGTCCCATGAATTCAGGGGAGGGCCAAGCCCTTTATACTGAGAGACATCAATCCCCTCAAGGTCGTGGGGGGCCGGCTCGGCAAGCTGGCGGATCAGTTGCAGCAATGGGGAAGTCTCGTCTTTCCCGGCTACATCCGCATAGTAAGTGTCAAAATTTTCCAGAGCCGCTGCCGCAGATTCCGTGCCGGCCGTGTGGGCCAGGGCCGCAAAGTCGATATAATCCCTGGCCGCGTTCCGGCTGATGATCATCCATCCCTTGGTTCGCAACATTTCCGGCAGCGTGGGGACGGTCAGTTTTCTGCCGCAAATATTCACGGTTTCGGTTTCCAGGGGACGGGCGCGCCGCAACTGGCGCAGCCCGGTTTCCACGCCCTGAAAATTTCCCAGGATCAGTTTCGGCGGATTGATGCGGGCGGTTTCCCAGTCGTCCCGATTTTCCAGAAAATCAAGGACCTCTTTGTAGTTTTGCTCAAGGTCGGACAGCACATGATCCGCGTCGAACGAGAACCGGTGCCGCGCATGAACGGCGGCGGCAGTGCCGCCGATCAGGACGGCATCGGGAAAAAGCCCCTGAAGGTTTGCGGCGGCCTCGATCAGCTTTTCCCAGTTTTCCCAGTAGGGGTTATTTTTTCCCATCCAGCTTTTCCAGATAGAGTTTGAAGAACCTGGGGTAGCCATACACGGTGGAGTGGGGGATGGCTTTTCGCACCGCCTCGGCCGCTTGCGGGTTGATTTTGACCTGGCGGATAAGGGCCTTGATGTCTGCGTCAGTGCCGCGCTCCCATATTGAATGAACAAGGACCGGTGCCCATTGACCGGGTTGGGTGTCGATGTGCCGGTGTTTCATGTTTTCCCCTGTATAAACCGGGTCCCGGAAGTCGGGAATATCCTGTGAGTATCGAATATCACATAAAATCCGTCCTGTTGCAAGGTTTTCCCCGGATTTTACTGCTGTGCTTCTTTTTGATGGAAACGGTTTGCCGATTTTGATAGCGAGAGGACGTGCAGGCCAGCCGTTGGATTTGCCGCACTGGGGTGCGGCGCTCCCAGGGTGTGTTTGGATTGCGCAAATTGCGAGGGGGTGTGCAGGGCGGGGAGGGGAGGCGGGCACGAGTACGGGCACGAGCACGAGTAAAGCGGAGGGAGGCAAAGTGTTTTGTTTTTTCGGCAAAGACGGGGTATAAGATTTGGAAAAAAACAAGGCGGGCCGGATCGGTGGTCTGGCCCGGACAGGAGTAGCGATATGGCTTTTCAACTGACCAAAGAGCAGCGGATGGTCCAGAAGATGGCCCGGGAGTTTGCGGCCAAAGAACTGGCGCCACTGGCGGCCGAGCGGGACCGGACCCATGAATATCCTGGCGACAGTCTGAAAAAGATGGGGGAGCTGGGTTTTCTGGGCATGCTGGTTTCGGAAAAATACGGTGGAGAAAACGCCGGCACTGTGGCCTATTCTCTGGCCCTGTCCGAGATTGCCTATGCCTGTGCCTCCACTGCGGTGGTCATGTCGGTGCACAACTCCATCTGCTGCGGCAGCATTGAAAAATACGGCACCGAGGAACAGAAAGAAGAATTTTTGCGGCCCATGGCCGCCGGGAAATTTATCGGCGCGTTTGCCCTGACCGAACCCGAGGCCGGGTCTGACCCCCAGTCCATGACCTGCACGGCGGTAAAAGAGGGCGACCATTATATTGTCAATGGCACCAAGCGGTTTATCACCAGCGGGAAAAACGGCGGGGTGGTGATCCTGCTGGCCCGAACCGCTGAAAAAGGGAGCCGGGGCATCAGCGCCTTTCTGGTCACCCATGATCTGCCCGGGTTTTCCGTGGGACGGGTGGAAGACAAGATGGGCCAGTGCGCGTCGGACACGGTTGACCTGCTGTTTAACGACTGCCGGGTGCCGGCATCGCGCATGCTGGGCGCCGAAGGGGAGGGCTTTGTGATTGCCATGTCCGGCCTGGATGCCGGCAGAATCGGCATTGCCTCCCTGTCTCTGGGCATTGCCCGGGCGGCCCTGGATGAGTCCATCAAATACAGCAGGCAGAGAAAGCAGTTCGGGCAGAACATATCCGGTTTTCAGGGTATTCGCTGGATGATCGCGGACATGGCCATGGATGTGGAGGCGGCCCGGCTGCTGGTGCTAAATGCCGCATCCATCAAGGAACGCGGAGAGAACTGCACGGCAGCGGCCTCCATGGCCAAGTGCTATGCCTCGGAAATGGCCCAGCGGGTGACCGGCCAGGCCATTCAGATTCACGGCGGATACGGTTATATAAAGGAATACCCGGTGGAACGGTTTTATCGGGACGCCCGGATCACCACCATCTATGAAGGCACCAGCCAGATTCAGCGGATCGTGATTGCCAATGAGCTGCTGGGCAGAAAGTAGGGCACCTCGCAGGCGGGGAGCAAGGACAGGAACAGGCCTGTAAGAGTGGCAATTATTCAACAGTGAAGCCGGCAGGGAGGAAAATATGTTTAACCGCATCATTTCCTGGTTGTTTATCGCGTTTATTGGTGTTACCTGCGCCATTCTCTATTTTGTGGCCCTGGCCATCTGGCTGGTGACCGTGCTGTTTGACCGTCGGCTGGTGATTCTGCACTGGTTCACCTGCCTGTGGGGATCAATTTATATCTGGGTGATGCCGGCCTGGTCGGTGACGGTTTCCGGGCGGGAGAAAATTCCGCGCAAGGGCAGCCGGGTGATTGTGTCCAACCACCAGTCCCAGCTGGACATTCTGGTCTGTTTTACCCTGTTTTTCCATTACAAGTGGGTGTCTAAAGTGGAGATGTTCAAGGTGCCCTTTATCGGCTGGAACATGACCTTGAACCGTTACATCCGGCTTCGGCGCGGGGACAAGGAAAGTATTCTGCGAATGCTGGCGGACGCGGAAAAAGCTTTGAATCATGGCAGTTCCGTGTTCTTTTTTCCGGAGGGCACCCGCTCGTGGGACGGGCAGGTAAAGCCCTTCAAGCCCGGGGCGTTTCACCTGGCCAAAAAACTGCAAAAACCCATTCTGCCTATTGCCATCAGCGGTACCACTCACGCGCTGCCCAAAAAAAGCATGAACTTTCACGGCTGGCACAAAATCCATGTCACCATTTTAGATGAGATTCCCTATGCCGAATTTGCCGGCCTTTCCGATGAACAGACCGCTGAAATGGTACGCGCCCGGATCATTCCCCATGTGAAGGAACATAAACCGGATATTTCATGAAAATTTTCGCACGCCTTGATCTCGAGCCCAAAGTCTAATTTTTAGAGATACCCCATGATAAAGGTGGTGTACAAAACGGGGTTTTGGTCTTATTGTTTCAAAATGTTCGGCGTTGCTGTTGACATGGGCTCCGATTTCTGTTGAAATAATACACTTTTTAGTATCATAACAGCATCTTTTCACCTGCGCACCAAGGAGGATGACAGTATGACGGAAGAAGAAAAAGCAATGGAAGAAACTGCGGCCGAAGCGGCAGCTCCTGAAGCGGCGGCTCAGGAGAGCGGGGAGGAGAAACCCCTTGAGAAGATGACCGCCACCGAGCTGCGGGAGGTGGCCAGGACCATTCCCGGGATCACCGGTGCCCACGGCATGAAAAAGGATGAGCTGCTGGCCGTCATTCGGGAAGCCCGGGGCATCGTGGTGGAAGAGGTCAAAAAAGACCTGACCGCGCTCCAGCAACTCAAGGGCAGCATTCGCGACCTGAAAAAGGCCCGGGCTGCGGCCCTGAGCGCCGATGACGCCGAAAAGGCCACCCGGCTGCGGCGCCGTATCAGCAAGCTGAAAAAGAAAACCCGGCGGGCGATAAAGGCTGCGTAGCGGCGACAGCCGGGGAAAGGAAGTGTGACGGTTGTCCAAGGACCACGGGGCATACCCGGCAAAACCGCTGGCCGACGCGTTTGTCGAATCCCTGGCATCGGAAAAAGGCTATTCGCCCAACACCTGCCGGGCCTACGGCGCCGACCTGAAGGAGTTCCTGGCGTTCCTGTCCCCCCCGGACGACACAGAACACCCGGTGCGTCTGGACGACATTTCGGTGATCGCCATACGGGGCTACCTGGCGTTTCTCCACAAGAAAAAGATGGATAAAAGCACGGTTTCCCGCAAGCTTTCCGTGCTGCGCTCCTTTTTTCGATACTTGGAAAAACGGGGCATAATGACGGGAAACCCGGCCAAGGCCGTGCTGTCGCCCAAAATCGGGCGAAAGATTCCGGCCTTTCTCTCGGTGGATGACATGTTCCGGCTGCTGGACGCCATCACCGGAGACACGCTGCTGGATCTGCGCAACCGGGCGATTTTTGAGACCATCTACTCAACGGGCATACGGGTGTCTGAAGCGGCGGGCCTGGACGCGGCCCACGTGGAAACGGACGAACGGGTGTTCCGGGTATACGGCAAGGGCGCAAAGGAGCGTGTGGTGCCGGTGGGTAAAAAGGCCCTGGCCTCGATTGTGGCTTACCGTCGCCGGCTGTTTGAAGAGACCGGCATCGGCGCCGAGGAAGGGCCCCTGTTTTTGAACAAAAACCGGGGGCGGCTGACCACCCGTTCCATGGACCGGATTTTAAAACAGACGGCCCTGCGGTGCGGGTTGAAGGTTTCCCTGTCGCCGCACGCGCTGCGCCACTCCTTTGCCACGCACATGCTGGATGCCGGCGCCGACCTGAGAACCGTCCAGGAGATTCTGGGCCATAAAAGCCTGTCCACCACCCAGAAATACACCCATGTATCCATGGACAAACTGATGGAGGTTTACGATCATGCCCACCCACGGAAATAGCGTTGCCGGCGGGATGCGAAGTACCACGATCCTGGCGGTGCGCCACAGGGGCGCCACCGTGGTGGCCGGCGACGGCCAGGTCACCATGGAAGCCACCGTGATCAAGCACGGCGCGAAAAAGGTGCGGCGGATATACAACGACCGTATCGTGGTGGGCATTGCCGGGGCCACGGCTGATGCCATGGCCCTGTCCGAGCGGCTGGAGTCCAAGCTGGAGCGGTACAACGGCAGCCTGACCCGGGCCGCGGTGGAGCTGGCCAGGGAGTGGCGGACCGACAAGTATTTAAAAAAGCTTGAGGCCCTGATGATCGCCGCGGACCGGGAGGTGATGTACCTGATCTCCGGCAACGGCGACGTGATTGAGCCTGACGCCCCGGTGCTGGCCGTCGGTTCCGGCAGCGTGGCGGCCCGGGCCGCAGCCCTGGCCCTGGTCGACCATTCGGACCTGGACGCGGCCGGCATTGCAAAAGCGGCCATGGACATTGCCGCCTCCATCTGCGTGTACACCAACAACCAAATTACGGTAGAAGAGCTGTAGGCGAAAGGCCGGCTTTCACCGCGGCAGGACTTATATGAGTGATCTGACACCAGCGGAAATTGTAAGCGAACTGGACAAATATATCGTGGGCCAGGCCAAGGCCAAGCGGTCCGTGGCCATTGCCCTGCGAAACCGCTGGCGGCGGCGCCAGGTGCCCGAGGCCATGCGCGAGGAGATCGCGCCCAAGAACATCATCCTGATCGGCCCCACCGGCGTGGGCAAGACCGAGATCGCCCGCCGCCTGGCCCGGCTGACCGACTCGCCTTTTTTAAAGATCGAGGCCTCCAAGTTCACAGAGGTGGGGTATGTGGGCCGGGACGTGGAGTCCATGGTCCGGGACCTGGTGGAGCTGACCGTTACCCACCTGAAGGTGTCGGAGCGTGAGGCGGTGCGGGAAAAGGCGGTCCGCCTGGCCGAGGAGCGGATTCTGGACGTGCTGCTGCCCCGGCCGGAAGGGCCCCAGCGGGCCGATGGCGATGAGCCCCTGGGCGCTCATATTGAAATTGTTTCCGGCGACGACGGCCGGGTGTCGACCCGGGAGAAGCTGCGCACCATGCTGCGGGCCGGCAAGCTCAAGGACCGGTATGTGGACCTGGAGCTGATGGACCGGAGCATGCCCATGGTGGAGATTTTCTCCAACTCGGGCCTGGAGGAGATGGGCGTCAATTTCAAGGACATGTTTGCCGGCCTGCTGCCGAAGAACAAGAAACGGCGAAAGGTCAAGGTGCCCGAGGCCCTGGAGATGCTCACCGACGAGGAGGCCCAGAACTTGGTGGACATGGACCGGGTGGTGCGCATGGCCGTGGAAAAGGTGGAGCAGTCGGGCATCATCTTTTTGGACGAGATCGACAAGATCGTGGCCACGAGCAAGGGCTCCGGCCCTGACGTGTCCAGGGAAGGGGTGCAGCGGGACCTTCTGCCCATCGTGGAGGGCAGCACGGTGATGACCAAGCACGGCGCGGTAAAGACCGACCACATTCTGTTTATCGCGTCCGGGGCCTTTCACATGTGCAAACCGTCGGACCTGATTCCCGAGCTCCAGGGGCGGTTTCCCATTCGGGTGGAGCTGGACGCCCTGGGCAGGGACGAGTTTTTCCGCATTCTTATTGAGCCGGAAAACGCCCTGCTGCTGCAATACATCGAGCTGCTGCGTACCGAGGGCGTGGACGTGGCCTTTGCCGACGAGGCGGTGCGGGAGATCGCGGCCATGGCCGAGGAGGTGAACGCCAGCACAGAGAATATCGGGGCCCGGCGGCTGCACACCCTGATGGAGTACCTGCTGGAAGACCTGCTGTTTGACGCACCGGACCGGGCCGGCACAAAGGTGACCATCGACCAGGCCTATGTGGCCGACCGGCTGAAGACCATTCGGGGCAACGAGGACCTGAGCCGGTTTATTCTGTAAGAAGCCGGTACGTCATTCGAATTGAAATGACGGGCGTTCGGCGGCAAATAGACAATATCGATCCCGATCCCGATTTCGATTTGGAGGAGAGACGGTGTCTCAGTTGATCATTTTGAAAGCAGTTTTTTAAAAGCACAAAAGCGAGGTGGTAATGGACCCCCATGTGGCTGATATCCTGATTGAGTCGCTGCCCTATATCCGGCGTTTTGCCGGCATGACCATCGTGATCAAGTACGGCGGGCATGCCATGGTGGACGAGCAGCTGAAAAACGACTTTGCCCGGGACATCACCCTGCTCAAGTTCATCGGCCTGCACCCGGTGGTGGTCCACGGCGGCGGCCCCCAGATCAACAAAGTGCTGGAACAGATGGGCATCAAGACCAGTTTTGTCCGGGGCATGCGGTTTACCGATGCCGCCACCATGGACGTGGTGGAGATGGTGCTGGGCGGCAAGGTGAACAAGGATATCGTGGCCCAGATCAATCGCCACGGCGGCAGGGCCATCGGCCTGAGCGGCAAGGACGGCGGCCTGATTTCGGCCAGAAAACTCACCATCATGGGCGACAAAAAGGGCGATGCCCCGCCGGAGATCATTGATCCCGGCCTGGTGGGCGACGTGACCCGCATCGACCCCGGTATTATTACCACCCTGGCCTCCCAGGGGTTTATTCCGGTGATCGCGCCGGTGGGCGTGGGGGAAAACGGTGAGACTTACAACATCAACGCGGACCTGGTGGCATCGAAGGTGGCGTCGGCCCTGACCGCGGCCCGGCTGATCCTGCTGACCGACGTGGACGGCGTGCTGGACAGCGGCGGAAACCTGATCTCTTCCATTGATGCCGGGGCCATCGGAGAGATGATCGGAAACGGCACCGTGTCCGGCGGCATGATTCCCAAGATCGAGTATGCCCTGGATGCCATTTACAACGGCATTGAAAAGGTGCAGATCATCAACGGCAAGCGCCGCCACTCGGTGCTGCTGGAGCTGTTTACCGACAAAGGGATCGGTACCGAGGTGGTGGCGTAGTGATTTAAGAGAGCCGGACAGGCTATCATCCACCGCAGAGACGCAAAGGACGCAAAGAAAAAGATGGACGGCGCATGTAGGGCAAACAACATTATGCTTTGCGCACTTTGCGCCTTTGCGAGACAAAAAACAAACCGCCAAAAACAAAAAATGACGTTTTGGGTTGGGAAGAAAATGAATTTTTCACGGAGCGTTAAACGATGAGCACAAATATAAAGGAACAGGCGGACACGGTGTTTGCCAATACCTACAAGCGGCTGCCCCTGGTGATTGAACGGGGAGAAGGATGTACCCTGTGGGACGCCGAGGGCAGGGCCTATACCGATTTTTTTGCCGGTATTGCGGTGTGCGGCCTGGGCCATGCCCATCCGGCCGTGGCCGAGGCGTTATATCAGCAGGCGGGCAAACTGTGCCACGTGTCCAACCTGTTTTACACCACGCCCCAGACCGAGCTGGCCGCCCTGCTGGTGGACAACTGTTTTGCCGACCGGGTCTTTTTCTGCAACAGCGGGGCCGAGGCCAATGAAGCGGCCATCAAGCTGGCAAGAAAGTACTTTCACGACCGGGGCGAGCATGACCGGTACACCATCGTGACCATGGAAAAGTCGTTTCACGGCCGGACCATGGGGGCCCTTTCGGCCACCGGCCAGGAAAAGATTCAAAAAGGGTTTGAGCCCCTGCTGCCCGGGTTTGTCACCGTGCCCTTCAACGACATCGACGCGTTGAAAAAACAGATGTCGCCGCGGATCTGCGCCGTGATGACAGAACCGGTCCAGGGCGAGGGCGGGGTGGTCTGCCCGTCGCCCGGCTATCTTGAGGCGGTGCGCAAGCTGTGCGACGAAGCCGGGGCCCTGCTGATCTTTGACGAGGTGCAGACCGGCATGGGCCGGACCGGAAAGCTGTTTGCCCACGAACACTTCGGCATGACCCCGGATATCATGACCCTGGCCAAGGCCCTGGGCAACGGCCTGCCCATCGGCGCCATGCTGGCCACCGAGGCTGCAGCCGCGGCCTTTGTACCGGGGGCACATGCCACCACTTTCGGCGGCACGCCGGTGATCTGCGCGGCGGCCCTGGCGGTGCTGCGCACCATGGACCAGGAGAAGATCGTGGCCCGCTGCGAGACCATGGGTGCGTATTTTAAGGAAAAGCTGACCACCCTTCAGTCGAAACACGATTGCGTGGTCGGTGTGCGGGGCATGGGCCTGCTGCTGGGCATGGAACTGACCTGCGAGGGCGGCCCTGTGGTTTCCGCCTGCATGGAAAAGGGGTTTCTGATCAACTGCATTCAGGAAAGGGTGCTGCGGTTTGCCCCGCCCCTGATCGTGAGCCAGCAGGAGATCGACCGGCTGATCGCGTGCCTGGATGAGGTGCTTGGCGATCTGTCCTGAAAAACAGAAATTTACGGGAGTTTTTACGTTGTGAAAAAAGATATCACCACACTCTACGACCTGGAAAAAGAAGATTTCCAAATGCTGTTTGACCTGGCCCTGGAGCTGAAAAAACGGCAGCGCATGGGCATTTACGACGCCGTGTTGTCCGGCAGGGTCATGGGCATGATTTTTGACAAGCACTCCACCCGGACCCGGGTCTCCTTTGAAGCGGCCATGACCCGGCTGGGCGGCACCGTGATCTACATGAGTTCCAGGGACATGCAGATCGCCCGGGCCGAACCGGTAAAGGACACGGCCCGGGTGCTGTCGCGCTATATCGACGCCCTGGTCATTCGCACCTATTCCCAGGAACTGATCGAGGAGTATGCCCGGTACACCGACATTCCGGTGATCAATGCCCTCAGCGACATGTACCACCCCTGCCAGGTGCTCAGCGATCTGCTGACCGTGATCGAGCACAAGGGCGGATACCAGGGAGTCCGCATCGCCTGGGTGGGGGATGGCAACAATGTGGCCCACTCCTGGATCACGGCCGCCGCCGTGCTGGGCCTGGACCTGGTGCTGGGCTGTCCCGCGGATTACATGCCGGATCCTGATGTCCTTGAAAAGGCCCGGCGGCAGGGCAACACCGCCATCACCGTGGTCAATGACGCCGCGGAAGCGGTGGCCGGGGCCGACGTGATCTACACCGACGTGTGGGCCAGCATGGGCCAGGAGGAGGAACACCGGGAGCGGCTGGCGGTATTTGAGCCATTCCAGGTCAATGACGCCCTGGCCGGGCTTGCAAAAAAGGATGCCATTGTGATGCACTGCCTGCCGGCCCACCGGGGCGAGGAGATCACCGAAGAGGTGCTGGAAGGGCCCCGGTCCGTTGTGTGGGACCAGGCGGAAAACAAGATGCACATGCACAAGGCGATTTTAAAGGCCCTGATCCTTGGTTCATGAGCGGCCACACAATTTTTACTTCAACAACAGGGAGGTTTGCTTTGTCGGACATTAAAAAAGTGGTGCTTGCCTATTCGGGCGGGCTGGATACGTCGGTGATTTTAAAATGGCTTATCGAGACCTATGACTGCGAGGTGATCACCTTTTCCGCGGATATCGGCCAGGAAGAGGAACTGGATTATATCGACGAAAAGGCCCGTGCCACCGGGGCCACCGGGGTCTACATCGATGATCTGAAAGAAGAGTTTGTAAAAGATTACGTGTTCCCGGCGTTTCGGGCCAATGCCATTTACGAGGGCCAGTACCTGCTGGGCACTTCTCTGGCCCGGCCCCTGATCGCCAAGCGGCAGATCGAGATCGCCGTGGCCGAGGGGGCCGATGCCGTAAGCCACGGCGCCACGGGCAAGGGCAACGACCAGGTGCGGTTCGAGCTGACCTATTTTGCGCTCAAGCCCGATATTCACATCGTGGCGCCCTGGCGGGAATGGGACCTCAAGTCCCGCACCGCGCTGATGGACTTTGCCGTAAAGCACGGCATTCCGGTGCCCACCACGCCGGCCAAGCCCTACAGCACGGACCGGAACCTGCTGCACATCAGCTATGAAGGCGGCATCCTGGAAGACCCGTGGAACCCGCCCTCCGACGACATGTTTACCCTTTCCGTTTCTCCCCGCCAGGCGCCGGACGAGCCCGAGGTCGTGGACATCGCCTTTGAAAAAGGCAACCCGGTCTCCATCAACGGTCAGGTCATGAGCCCGGCCAACCTGCTGGCGGCGTTGAACAGGCTGGGCGGCAAACACGGCATCGGCCGGGCCGATATCGTTGAAAACCGGTTCGTGGGCATGAAGTCCCGGGGCGTGTATGAGACGCCGGGGGGCACCATTCTGCGGGCCGCCCACATGGCCATGGAGTCGATCACCATGGACCGGGAGGTGATGCACCTGCGGGATTCGCTGATTCCGCGGTACGCGGAGATGATCTATTACGGGTTCTGGTTCTCTCCGGAGATGAAGGTGATGCAGCAGATGATCGACCAGACCCAGGTTTATGTGTCCGGCGAGGTGCGCCTGGAACTTTACAAGGGCAACTGCCGGACCCTGGGCCGCCGGTCGGCCAATTCCCTTTACAGCGCCGATTTTGCCACCTTTGAGGATGACAGCGTTTACCACCAGAAGGACGCCGAAGGTTTTATCCGGCTCAATGCTCTGCGGCTGCGGCTGCATGCATTGCTTGGGAGATAGTTCGATCAGAAACTGTAGGGGCGGCCCCCTGTGGCCGCCCGACTGATGGGCAACCACAGGGGGTTGCCCCTACATAGTCGCCGCAGGCAGGGCATGTTTCTTTTGGTACTTTTCTTTGCGCCAAAGAAAAGTAGACGAACCTGAAAGACCTGAAAGATTAGAAAGATAATTTTTAAGGGACCGGCGGTCATCGGGGGCGAGTTCGATCCCGATCCCGATCCCGATTTCGATGTTAAGATGAAAAGGAAAAGACCATGACGGAAAAACCCTGGGGCGGGCGGTTTTCCGAGGCCACCGACAAGCAGGTGGAGGCGTTTTCCGCCTCCATTGACGTGGATGCCAGGCTCTACCGGTGGGACATTGAAGGCAGCATGGCCCATTGCCGCATGCTGGCCCGGCAGGGCATCATTAAAAAGAAGGAGGCCGACGCCATTGTCGCCGGCCTTGCGGCCATTCAAAAGGAGATCGACGCCGGCACATTCGTGTTTGACCCGGCCCTGGAAGATGTTCACATGAACATCGAGCAGGCCCTGTTCGACCGCATCGGGCCGGCGGCCCGCAAGCTGCACACGGCCCGCAGCCGCAACGACCAGGTGGCCCTGGATGTGCGGCTGTTTCTGCGGGACCGGACCCTTTCCGTTGTGGCCGGGCTGGTGGAACTGCGGCAGCGGATCGCGGATTTCGCCGGCGAGCATATCGATGTGATCATGCCGGGGTATACCCACCTGCAGCGGGCCCAGCCCGTACTGCTGGCCCATCACCTGATGGCCTATTACGAGATGTTTTCCCGGGACACCCAGCGGTTTGCCGAGGGACTGAAGCGGATCAATGTGCTGCCCCTGGGCAGCGCGGCCCTGGCCGGCACCCCCTATCCCATTGACCGGGCCTATACCGCCGAACTTCTGGGGTTTGACGCGGTGTCGGCCAACAGCATGGACGCGGTATCGGACCGGGATTTTGCCATCGAGTTTGCCGCCGGGGCCGCTATCTGTATGATGCATTTTTCCCGGCTGGCCGAGGAGCTGGTGCTCTGGTCCTCATCGGAGTTCGGGTTTATCGAGCTTTCCGACGCGGTTTCCACGGGCAGCAGCATCATGCCCCAGAAAAAGAACCCCGACGTGCCGGAACTGGTCCGGGGCAAGACCGGTCGGGTGTTCGGCGACCTGGTGGGCCTGTTGACCCTGATGAAATCCCTGCCCCTGTGCTACAACCGGGACATGCAGGAGGATAAACACCTGCTGTTTGACGCGGCTGACACCCTGTCCGCCTGCCTGCCGGTCTGCACCGCGCTGTTCGACAACATGAAGGTAAACAGCGATGCCATGGCCATGGCCGCCACCAGGGGCTATCTGAACGCCACGGACATGGCCGACTACCTGGTGGGCAAGGGCGTGGCCTTTCGGGACGCCCATGCCTGCGCGGGCAAGGCCGTTGCGGCGGCCATTGCAAAGAACAAGGAGCTGCACGAGCTGACCCTGAAAGAGTTGAAAACCTTTTCCGCTGCCGTGGAGGCCGACCTGTTTGACGTGCTGGCCCCCGGGCAGGTGATTGCAAGGCGAAACGCATTCGGCGGCACGGCCAAAAAAACGGTGCGGGCCGCCATTGCAGCGGCCCGGCGGCAGATCAAAAAGGAAAGAAAAGTGTATGGACTGTAACCGTCATACCACTGTCCTTGTAATAGGGGTCGCCCTGCTTCTGGCAATGCTGACGGCGGCCTGCGGCCGGAAGGCCATGCCGGTTGCACCGGGCATGGCTGTGCCGCCCCGGGTGACCGACCTTTCCGCCCAACAGGAGGGGGATACGGTGCGTCTTTCCTGGAGTCTTGAGGCCGGGGCCCCGGTGGAGGCGTTTCGCGTTTTTCGTGACCGGCAGCCCCTGGTAAACAATCCCTGCCCGTCCTGCCCCCCTGATTTTAAACCGGTGGGCCGGGTAGCGGTCGAGAGCCGGGACGGGACGGTTTCCGGCCGGTACAGCGAAACCATCGAAAGAGGGTACCGGTACACCTATTACGTGACCGGTTATAACGGGGGCGCCGCCGGTCCGCCCTCCAACCACCTGGTGATTATTCATGAATAAGGCGTGCGCGGCTCTGAAGGCGGTTGAAACCGACAAGGCCCCGGTCGTTTCTCATGTGGCTTACATCTCCATGGGCTCCAACCTGGGCAGCCGGTCCGCCAACTGCGCCATGGCCGTCGACATGATGGGTGCCACCGACGGCATTCGGGTGACCGGCCGGTCGAAGCTTTTTTCCACCGAGCCGGTGGACTACACTGACCAGCAGTGGTTTGTCAACGGCATGGTCCGGGTGGAGACCCTGCTCTCCCCGCCGGAACTGCTGGCCCGGCTCAAGGAGATCGAGCGGCTGGTGGGCCGCACCGCGTCAACCATACGGTTCGGCCCCCGGGTCCTGGACCTGGATATCGTGCTGTTCGACGACATGGTGATGGCGGCCGAAAACCTGGTGATTCCCCATCCCAGAATGCACCGGCGGCGGTTTGTTTTGGCCCCGTTTTGTGATATAGACCCGGAAGTTGTTCATCCGGTCCTCAAAAAGAGCATGCGGGAATTGTACGACGCCCTGGGCCCGGATGGTCAGGCCGTGCGGGAGTATACCCAATGATTGTGCGGCTCCTTATGCTGGCCGGGATCGTGTACCTGTTTTTTGCGGTCCGGAACCTGTTTCGGCGGGGCGGCGGACGGATTCACGGGGCAGCCGGGGAACCGGTGGACGGCGGGCCGGTCCGCATCGACGATGTGATGGTCCAGGACCCGGTGTGCGGCGTATACGTGCCCCGGCGAACGGCCCTGCATGTCCGGCACAAGGGAAACGATATCTATTTCTGCGGAGAAGCGTGCAGGGACGCGTTTTTTTCGCAACATCCATAACCATTCATTAAAAGGCTGGGCCACGGAGGAGCATATGAAATTTTTTATCGATACGGCAAACATCGAGGAGATCAGGGAAGCCGTCAAAATGGGCATGGCAGACGGTGTCACCACCAACCCGTCACTGATCGCAAAGGAGAGCGGGGATTTTGAAACCATCATTAAAAACATTTGCGATGTGGTGGACGGTCCGGTCAGCGCCGAGGTGATCAGCCTGAAGACCAGCGGCATGGTCAAGGAGGCCAAACAGCTGGCGACCCTTCACGAGAACATCGTGATCAAGATTCCCATGACCGTGGACGGGCTCAAGGCGGTGCGCATGCTGACCGATCAGGGCATCCGGACCAACGTGACCCTGGTTTTCTCTCCGCTTCAGGCCCTGATGGCGGCCAAGGCAGGCGCCACCTATGTCAGCCCTTTTGTGGGCCGGCTGGACGATCTTTCCTCCGACGGCATGGTGCTGGTGGAGCAGATCATCGATATTTACGATAACTACGCCATTGACACCGAGATCATCGTGGCCAGCATTCGCAACCCGCTGCATGTGCTGGACGCGGCCCTGATGGGGGCCGACGTGGCCACAATTCCCTTCGGCGTGCTCAAGAAACTGGCGGCCCATCCCCTGACCGACCGGGGGATCGACGCGTTTCTCAATGACTGGAAAAAGGCCAAGAAATAAACCGGACACCGGCGGGCCGGTATTTTCGGCCCGCCGGATCGGAACACAGGAAAAGACGGCATGAACTTCTCTTCAATAAGCGGTATGCTGACCAACCCCAACGTGCTCACCGCGTCCCGGATTGCGGCCACACCGTTGATTGTCGTGCTGCTGATGCTGCCGTCCAACCGGGTGACCGCTTTTCTGGCGGCCCTTGTTTTTTCCGCGGCCGCCATCACCGACTACTTTGACGGATTTCTGGCGCGCAAATACGGGCAGGTCTCCAACTTGGGCAAGGCCATGGACCCCCTGGCCGACAAGTTCCTGGTGTCGGCCGCATTTATTATGCTGGCCGCCGCCGGCCGGGTGCCGGGGTGGGTGGCCTGTATCATCGTTATTCGGGAGATCGGTATCACCGGCCTGCGCAACGTAATGGTGGGCGCGGGCCAGGACATATCGGCCTCCCGGCTGGGCAAGTTCAAAACCGGATTTCAGATCGCCGCCATCATCCCCCTGCTGCTTCACTACCCGTATTTCGGCATCGATCTGCACCTGCTGGGAACCTGGCTGCTGTGGGTGGCGGTGGTGCTTACCGTCTGGTCGGGTGCCGACTATGTAATCAAGGCTCGGCCTTTTTTAGAATGAACCTGTACAACAGTCAGGATATAACGTATTATAAACAGTTAGGTATGTTGTTGGGAAAGGCTGATGCGCCGTGCCACGAATGCCGGTGCAACAGCAGTTGATCGGTCCATTAAGTTCAAAGAGACAGGCAGTATGAGAAACGCTACTCCCCGACGGGTCACCTTTTTTGTGACAAGCAGCACCGGGGCCCCGGTACGCCAGCTTACCGTTTCAAAACGGACGCTGTGGATCGCGGGTGTTGCCGCTTTCGTGTGTCTGATCGGCGCCGTGGCATTTCTTGCGGATTACAGCCATCTGCGCCGGACCGCTCTCAAGGTCCGGTACCTGTCAAAGATGGTGGCCGACCAGAATGCGGAACTCTCCCGTCAGGAGGTCCGGATTCAGGATTTTGTCTCTCAGGTCAATGAGCTGAAGTCCCGACTGATGGCGCTTCACCAGTTTGAACAGAAGATTCGGGTGATCGCCAACATGGAAAACGATACAGAGGGCGGCAACCTGTTCGGCGTGGGCGGTGCTATTCCCGAAGAGCTCGGGCCAGCCGCTGCTCTGGAGGAGAGCCGCAGTGCTATGCTGCGGGAGATGCATAACCAGCTCAACGTTCTGGACACGGCCTTTTCCATGCAGAAGGATAATTTTTCCTCCCTGCTGGATTACCTTGAGGACAAGCGGAAACTTTTGGCCTCCACCCCGGCCATTCGGCCCATCAACGGCGGGTGGATCACCTCGCGTTTCGAATACCGGAAGTCCCCTTTCACGGGCCGCCGTGAGTTTCACCAGGGCCTGGATATCGCCGCCCGGATGGGTACGCCGGTGGTGGCCACGGCGGACGGTGTGGTTCTGTTCAGCGGAAGGAAGGGGTCTCTGGGCAACGCCGTTATGATAGACCACGGCAACGGCGTGATTACGCGGTATGGCCACCTTAGCGAGTGTTTCAAGAAGCGGGGAGAAACCGTTTCACGGGAAGACCTGGTAGGCGCCGTTGGAAATACCGGCATCTCCACCGGGCCTCATCTTCACTATGAAGTCCGGATCAACGGCGTGGCGGTAAACCCGGAAAAGTATATTCTTAATTAACCCGAATATTGCATAAAATATTCGGGTTAAGTCGCTGTTGCAGGGATTATTGAATCTTCACTTTTACCGGCCGCAGGGGCGGGAGCTACAGGCAGTTTTGCGGCTCCTGTAGTGTGCCGGTTGTTTTTTTGCCCGGTTTTCGGCATGTGGTAAAAAACAGGCAGTAAGAAAAGGAGAACTATTTTATGCAGTTCTGGGAGACAGCCGAAAAGCTTTCTGAAAGGGTGTTCGGCGGCGTCGGCAATATGCTGCTCTCCGTGTTCGGCAGTCAGAACGAACGGGTGCTCAAGCGGCTCTATCCGGTGGTGGATCAGATCAACGCCCTGGAAGAGACCATGAAGGACAAGAGCGATGAAGAGCTGAAACAGCAGACCGGGATCTTCAAACAGCGGCTTCAGGAAGGCCAATCCCTGGATGACCTGCTGCCAGAGGCTTTTGCCACGGTGCGGGAAGCGTCGGTACGGACCTTGGGCATGCGCCATTTTGACGTGCAGCTGGTCGGTGGCATGGTGCTGCACCAGGGCAAGATCGCTGAGATGAAAACCGGTGAAGGCAAAACCCTGGCGGCCACGCTTCCCGTGTATCTGAACGCTCTCACCGGCCGGGGGGTTCACGTGGTCACGGTGAATGACTACCTTGCATCTCGCGACGCCCGGTGGATGGGGGCTATCTACACGTTTCTCGGCCTGTCGGTAGGCGTGATCGTTCACGGCATGGACGACGCCGAACGCAAGGCGGCTTACGGCGCCGACATCACTTACGGCACCAATAACGAGTTCGGCTTCGACTACCTGCGGGACAACATGAAGTTCTACAGCGACTCCCTGGCGCAGCGGGACCTTCATTACGCCATCGTGGACGAGGTGGACAGTATTCTCATCGATGAAGCCCGGACCCCGCTGATCATTTCCGGCCCGGCTGAAAAGTCCACCACCCTTTACTATCAGGCCAATACCATTATCCCCGGCCTCAAGGAAGAAGACGACTATACAATTGATGAAAAGGCCCGGTCCGTGACCCTGACCGAAGCCGGCGTGGCAAAAGCGGAAAAGGCCATGGGCGTGGACAACCTTTACGCGCCGGAAAATGTTGAAAGTCTTCACCACGTGAACCAGGCCTTAAAGGCCCACAAGCTGTTCAAGCGGGACGTGGATTACATTGTCACCGACGAAAAAGAGGTGGTGATCGTTGATGAGTTCACCGGCCGCCTTATGCCGGGCCGCCGGTTCAGCGAAGGGCTTCACCAGGCCCTGGAGGCAAAGGAAGGGGTCCGTATCGAGAACGAGAACCAGACCCTGGCCACCATCACCTTTCAGAACTACTTCCGCATGTACGACAAGCTGGCCGGCATGACCGGAACGGCGGACACCGAGGCCGAAGAATTTGCCAAGATCTACAATCTGGCGGTAGTGGTGATCCCCACCAACATGCCCATGGTGCGCACCGATTTTGCGGACGTGATTTACAAGACCCGGGCGGAGAAATTCGAGGCGGTGTTAAACGAGATCGCCTCCCTGCATGAAAAGGGCCAGCCCGTCCTTGTGGGCACGGTCTCCATCGACGTGTCCGAACTGCTCAGCAAGAAGCTTCAGAAGCGGGGAATTCGCCATTCGGTGCTCAACGCCAAGCGGCACCAGCAGGAGGCCGAGATCGTGGCCGCCGCCGGCCAGAAGGGGACCGTGACCATTTCCACCAACATGGCCGGCCGCGGCACCGACATCGTGCTGGGCGAAGGGGTTCGTGAGCTGGGGGGGCTCCACATCCTGGGTACGGAGCGTCACGAGAGCCGGCGTGTCGACAACCAGTTGCGGGGCCGCTCCGGTCGGCAGGGGGACCCTGGCAGTTCCCGCTTCTTTCTTTCCCTGGAAGATGACCTGCTGCGAATTTTCGGCGGGGACCGGATGAAGCGGATCATGGAGACCCTGGGCATGAAGGACGGGGACCCCATTGAACACGGCATGATCACCCGGGCCATTGAAAACGCCCAGAAGAAGGTGGAGGGCCACAATTTTGAAATCCGCAAGCACCTGCTCGAGTATGACGACGTGATGAACGAACAGCGGACCGTGATCTACGAGCAGCGCCTGCGGGCCCTTCGCAAGGAAGACCTCAAGGAGTCCATCCTGGACATGATCGCGGACAAGGCCGATGAGATCGCGGCCCGGTACGCTGATAAAAACGCCCTGCCCGACGAGTGGGACCTGGATGGCCTCAACGAGGCCCTGTACAAACAGTTCAATATGCGCCTGCAGTTTGATGACGCGTCTCTGGAGGGGCTGGATGCCGAGGCCCTGGCCGACCGGGTTTATGAATCGGCGGTGCGGATTTACGAACAGAAGGAAAAAGCCATCGGCGTCACGGACATGCGGGAACTGGAGCGGATTTTTCTGCTTCAGACCGTAGACGCCCTGTGGAAGGACCACCTGCTCTCCATGGATCACCTGAAGGAGGGCATCGGACTGCGGGGGTACGCCCAGCAGAATCCGCTGATCATCTATAAAAAAGAGGCCTTCTCCATGTTTCAGGAGATGATCGAACGGATCAAGGAGGAGACCCTTTCCATTCTGTTCCGCATTCAGCTGCAGACCCCGGACAGCGTGGAGAAGCTGATGCAGCCCGCGGAGCAGGATTTTACCCTTTCCCGGGGCGGTGATGAAGATGAGCGGAAAAAGGCGCCGGTCAAGCGGGAGGATGACAAGATCGGCAGGAATTCGCCGTGTCCCTGCGGCAGCGGCAAGAAGTACAAGAAGTGCTGCGGCGCCTGACCCGGACATTTCATGAAATATCCGGGCCTGATCTGAATAACTCACACGACACGCCGGCTCACTGTGGGCTGACATTCTTTGCGGTCCGGCCGGAAGCGCTGTTTTTGGATGGTTCTCAAACGATGGTGATCCGGACCGGGTTCAACAGTGGCGATGAAAATCGGGATTCGGCAGGAAGATCGGCCCGGACTTGATTTTTGTCGGAAACACCGCTATCATAAAATACACGAAAAAAGCCACTGCCGGCGGCGCCAAACAGGCGGCTGGGCGGACGGCAATCTGAAGTGATCCGGATCACCACGCTCTGCAATGCCGACAACCCGTGTCCGGGTGTGTATGGCGCCAACCCGGATATGTTATGATTTTTTGGGGTTAAGCAGGTCGTTTTAACTCATCTTATGACAATGGAGCAGCAGACGTATGGCCGGCCGTGATTCTGGCATTCAGACAGGACGGTTACAGAAAACCGGTACGCGGGTGAAACCGCCGTCCCTTTACAAGGTCCTGCTTCACAACGACGATTACACCACCATGGAGTTTGTGGTGGAGATCCTGCGGCATATTTTCCGTAAATCGCTTGAGGACGCCACCACCATTATGCTCAACGTTCACAGAAACGGTGTCGGCTGCTGCGGGTTGTTTACCTACGAGATTGCCGAAACCAAGATCGACCTGGTGCATGGTTATGCCCGGGAACGGGGGTTTCCCCTGCAGTGTACCATGGAAAGGGAATAATCCGGACAGTTCATAACCTTTTTTGACAGGTGTGAGTGTTTATATTCGATCCAGTGTTGTAATAAATTCGGACATTTTTTAAAATAAAAGACAGCTTCGCATGCCGCGCCTTGCATCTGCGGCCAAATCAACTCGTGAAATATCTGGAGTAGACGTCATGATCAGCAAGGAACTCAGCGCCACCCTCGGCTTTGCCGTGAGCGAGGCAAAAAAATACCGTCATGAGTTCGTGTGTCTGGAACATATCCTGTATGCGATTCTGCACGAGGCCACCGGTGTTGAGATCATCTATGGATGCGGCGGGAATGTGGATGCGTTAAAAGAGTCACTTCAGGACTTCTTCCGGCACAAGATCGACCGGGTGGCAGAGGAAGATGAATACGTGCTGCAGCAGACCATCGGTTTTCAGCGGGTCATTCAACGGGCCGTGAACCACGCGCGGTCGGCGGAAAAGGAAAAGGTGGCCGTGGGCGATATTCTGGCGGCCCTTTTTGAGGAAAAGTCCTCCCATGCGGTCTATTTTCTGGAGTCCGAAGGGGTCACCCGGCTGGAGGTGCTGAAGTATATCTCCCATGGCACCGATGACGGCACGCTTTCGCCGGATGTGGAAGAGGGAACAAGGACCGGCCGGCCGGAAAAGAAAAAGGTCACCGACCCCCTGGAGGTCTTCACCGTTGAACTGGTCCGGCGGGCCGCCGAAGGCCGGCTCGATCCGGTGATCGGCCGGGAGATGGAGCTGCGGCGGGCCATACAGGTGCTCTGCCGGCGGCGCAAGAACAACCCGGTGTTTGTGGGAGAGCCGGGCGTGGGCAAGACTGCCATTGCTGAGGGGCTGGCCCAGAAGGTTTGTGCGGGGGATGTGCCCGATATACTGGCCGACACCCGGATTTACTCGCTGGACCTGGGGTCCCTGCTGGCCGGCACGAAGTTCCGGGGCGATTTTGAGCAGCGGCTCAAGAAGGTGGTGCTGGCCCTGCAGAAACAGCCCGGTGCGATTCTGTTCATCGATGAGATTCATACCATTGTGGGCGCCGGCGCCACCAGCAGCGGGTCCATGGATGCCTCCAACATTCTCAAACCGGTGCTGGCCACCGGTGATATCCGCTGCATCGGTTCCACCACCTACGAGGAGTACACCAACCATTTTGCCAAGGACCGGGCCCTGTCCCGCCGGTTTGAAAAGATCGAGATCGGCGAACCGTCGGTGCCCGCCTGCGTGAAGATTCTTCGGGGATTAAAGTCCCGTTACGAGGAGCACCACCAGATCACCTTTACCGATGCCGCCATCAGGAGCGCGGCAGACCTTTCTGCCCGGTACCTGAATGACCGGTATCTGCCGGACAAGGCCATTGACGTGATCGACGAGGCCGGGGCTGCCATTCGTCTTTCCGGCGGGGCACACCGGACCAAAGTCCATCCCGCGGACATTGAAAAGATCGTGTCCGACATGGCCCGTGTGCCGGTGCGCAGTGTGTCGAAAAATGACCGGCAGCGGCTGGAAGGGCTGGAGCGGGAGCTGAAACAGGTGGTTTTCGGCCAGGAAGAGGCCATCACGTTCCTGACCACTGCCATCAAGCGGAGCCGGGCCGGGCTGGGCAAGCCGGAAAAGCCCATCGGTTCTTTTCTGTTTACCGGCCCCACGGGCGTGGGCAAGACCGAAATCGCCCGGCAGATGGCGGCCATTCTGGGCGTTTCGTTTATTCGGTTTGACATGAGCGAATACATGGAAAAACACGCCGTGGCCCGGCTGATCGGTGCGCCTCCCGGCTATGTGGGGTTTGATCAGGCCGGCCTGCTTACCGACCGGATTCGTAAGCACCCCTACAGCGTGCTCCTGCTCGATGAGATCGAGAAAGCCCACGCCGATGTTTACAACATTCTGCTTCAGGTGATGGACCACGCCACCCTTACCGATAACAACGGCAAGGAGGCCGATTTTAGAAACGTGATCCTGATTATGACCTCCAACGTGGGGTCCCGTGAGATCAGCAGCCAGGCCATCGGCTTTTCCGGCGACACCGGCAGTCCGGCGGGCCGGGGAAAAAAGGCGGTGGAAAACTTTTTCTCACCGGAGTTTCGCAACCGGCTGGACGGCGTCATCGGGTTCAACCGGCTGGCGCCGGCGGTCATGGAAAAAGTGGTGGACAAGTTTGTCGGCCAGTTGGCGGCCCAGTTGGAAGCTCGCGGGATCACCCTTGCCATGGATGCCGATGCCCGGCAATGGCTGGCCCGGCACGGACATGACCCGGCATACGGTGCGCGTCCCCTGGAGCGGCTCATTCAGACGGCGATCATGGACGTGCTGGCCGATGAGATCCTGTTCGGCCGCCTTGAAAAGGGCGGGGCCGTGTGCGTGGGGGTTGCGGGCGATGGGCTCTCCTTTTCCTTTGAGCCGACGAATGCCGTAAATTGAGCTGGGCCAAACGGTCTGACGATATGTCCGTGTTTCTTTTAGATGAGGCGACGATCGCCTTTCCCCCCGCCGGTCTTGCCGAAAGGCACGGCCTGCTGGCCGTGGGGGGGGATCTTTGCGTCGAACGCCTGCTGGCCGCCTACCGGGCGGGCATCTTTCCGTGGTATGCCGAAGGGGACCCCATTTTGTGGTGGTCCCCGGACCCCCGGCTGGTGCTGTTTCCCGGCGACCTCAGAATCTCCCGGCGTCTGGGACGGGTGCTTCGCAAAAAAACCTTTCAGGTGACCATGGACACGGCGTTTGAACAGGTGATCCGTGCCTGCGCGGCGGCGCCCCGGCGGTCCGGCGACGGCACCTGGATCGTTGACGAGATGATCGACGCCTACTGCCGCCTGCACAGGGCCGGTTATGCTCACTCCGTGGAGGCGTGGCAGGAAGGTAAGCTTGCCGGCGGGCTTTACGGGGTTTCCCTGGGCCGCTGCTTTTTCGGAGAGTCCATGTTTACCCGGACCAGCGACGCGTCCAAGGTGGCGTTTGTGCGGCTTGTGCAGTTTCTTTGGAACCGGGACTTTGACATGATCGACTGCCAGATGACCACGGCTCACCTGGTGCGGTTCGGCGCCGTGGAGATGCGGCGGGAGGCCTTTTTAAGGCGGCTGGCGGCGGCCCTGCGAGCCTCGACCGCGACAGGAACATGGCGGATGGACCCGGGCGGTCCGTGTTTTCAGAATGGTTTGCCGCCTGGCGACGACCGGGCGGCGACATATTCACATCAGGGGGAAATATGACCAGACAGGTGGAGAGAAAGTTTTATCTCAAGGAGTTCAAGGCGATCAGCCGGGCTATTTCCAATTACGAAGACCTGAACCTGCTGTTTACCCATATCGTGGAAGGGCTCTGCCGGACCTTTTCCCTCAAAGGGTGCTGCATCATGCTGTTTGACGAACGGGAGAAGCAGCTTTTTCGCGTGGCCAGTCACGGTCTGAGCGACGCCTACATCAGCAAGGGCCCTGTTTTCGTGGATGAGAAGTATTCGGCGTTTTTCACCAAGGAGCCGCTTTACATCGAGGATATGCAGAACAGCCCCCTGCTGCACTATCCCGAGGCGGCCCGACAGGAGGGCATCAAGTCCATGCTGTCGGTACCCATTCTGTACCGGAAAAACGTGGTGGGCCTGCTGCGGATGTATACGGACCAGGTGCAGTACTATCACGAGGAAGATGTGGACTCCATCTGTACCCTTGCCCTTCAACTGGCCGTGGTGCTGGAGAAAAACGGGCTGAAGAATTTTCTTGACGGGGTCAAGACGGTTCTGGGAAACATTCCGCCCCGGCTGCTGAAAGGACTGTGCTGATCCATGAAGGCCGGCCGAAGGGTGGTGGACGACACCTCCGACTTTTTTTCCATAGAGATCGGCGATGAACTGGTGGTGGACGGCAGGCGCTTCGAGATTCTCGGCCATGCCAAGGAGCTCCGGTTCGGCATCGAGGACCCCAAGTTCTGGGTCAAGCGGGCCATTGACCTGGACACCGGCCAGCGCAAAATCATCAAGCTGGCCTATTTCGAGTCCTTTGAGGCGGCCCTGGGCGGGGTCCGGATACGCTGTTTCCGGGACCCGGAAAAAGAGGGGGCCGTGCTCAACCTGACCAAGGGACATCCCTTTTTCATGCGGGGGGATGTGTTTCATGATCACAAGGGCAACAACATCCGGGTGCTGGACATCGTGCACGGCCCCACGTTTCTGGAGTACATCGGGTCGTTTCGCATGCCCTATGAAACCTATTTTCATAACCATCTGCCCGGTATTCTGGAAAACCTGGTCAAGGCGTTTGAAGGCATCGCCATGCTTCACGCCAACGGCCTGAAGCACGGCGACATTCGCAACGACCACCTGATCGTTGAAAACGATACCGGCAATTTTGTCTGGATCGATTTTGATTATGATTTCGCGGCCACGGAAAACCCGTTCGGGTTGGATATTTTCGGCCTGGGCAACATTCTGTGCTATGCCGTGGGCAAGGGGTTTCACACCTATTACGACATCAAAAACGACCGGTACACGTACAAGGACCTGGCGGACAACCTGGATGCCGACGACTTTTCGCTGCTGGATCCGCGCCGGTTTATCAACATGGCCAAGCTTCACCCGCTGATTCCGGAGATGCTAAACGGCATCCTGATGTTTTTTTCACGGGGGGCCACCATTTATTATGAAACAGTGGATGAGATCATTGAGGACCTGCGCTGGTTTTTGAACAACCTGCCCCGCTGAGCCGACCCGGGCTCAAACCCGGTTCAGAGAGATACAGGAGGTGAGCCATTGATTTCCATACTTTTCGCGGTCAATGATTCGGTTAGTTCCAGGGCGGCGGTGGACTACCTGGCCGATTTGCCTTTTCGTCCGGAGGATGTGCGGATCCGGCTGGTGCATGTGTTCCGCAAGCCCTCCTCCAGCGAGGAACTGATGGGCAAAAAGTTCATGGCCGAACAGGTGAACCGTTACCAGACCATGCTGGACGAGGCAAAAAAACGGCTGGTGCAGGGCGGTTTTCTGCCGGATCATGTAGATACCGAACTGGTGACCGATCCTTACGACACCATCGGCGACGGCATTATGGACCTGTTTAAAAAGGAAACCTACAACATGGTGGTGATCGGCCGAAAACGGATGTCCAAGGCCGAGGAGTTTGTTCTGGGCGATCCCAGCGTCAAGCTGGTGCGGTCCCTGGAGGGGGTGGCCATCGTTGTCATCCGGTCATGACGGCGATTCAAGTGGTCAAGCGAAGTACGATAAATAAAGAGCTGACGAATGCCTGCGCGTTACAGTAATAAAAAAGGCCGATTTCGTTTGTAAGCCTTTACATAACAAATACTTGCACCATCGACCCTTGAAGCCTGTGCCCCCACTAAATCGGAGAAGACCCAAATTTCATTACCGTCCTCAAAAGACTTTTCGAGCATGTTACTACGCAGGCCACGGCTTGCCAACCCTGACGGTTGTCAGAGGGAATTCAGCGGCGCTGGCGGGGTTTTGTTGTTGTCATATGCCGCGGCAATCGTCCGGTACCGGGCCGCTTCTTCGCGCCGGCACCTTTTTTCGCAACCGGCCGCGTAGATACGGCACTTTTGTCTGAGCATGGCAACGGCGGCGTTGTGTTGCCCGGTGGACAGCCGGCCGGTGTTCAGGACTTTGCAAATGGCGTAAATCCGATAGCGGTCCAGACCCGGCATGGCGGAAAGCTGGTCGTCGTGGCCCCCCTGCTTGATCACCAGTGGTGTTTCAATCAAGTGGATGGGATGGGTCATGCTGATGCGCAACCACAGGTCATAGTCTTCACAGGCGGGAAGTGATTCGTCAAAACCGCCCATATCCAGGAAAAAATCTTTTCTCATCATCACCGCCGACGGACTGACAAGGCACAGCTCCAGGGAGGGCGCAAAGATCATGCCGGACCGTTTTTTGTGGCGGGCCCTGGGAAGAAGCGGTTTTCCGTTTTTGATCCAGGACTCCTCGGTCTGGCAGATCAGGGCTTCGGGATGGGAAGCGAAAAATGCGACCTGCGTGGATATCTTTCCCGGCAACCACTGGTCGTCGGAATCAAGAAAGGCGACATATTCGCCACGGGCATGGGCCACGCCGGCGTTGCGGGCCGCGCTTACACCCCGGTTTTCCTGGGTTATTACCGTGACCCGGTTCTTCAGAAGGGAAAGGCGATCGGGTGTATCATCAATGGACCCGTCATCAACGACAATAATTTCAATGGCTGGGTAGTCCTGGGCCAGAACCGATGCAACGGCCTCGGTCACCATTGGCCCCCGGTTGTAAGTGGGAATGATGACGCTGACCAGCGGCTTTTTTGGGGCGGTCATCGGCTTCACGCGGCTTGGGGGTTATAAAATAAGGGTCGTCCCCGAATCAGTGGATGCACAGGATTCAAGGATTCAAGGGGTCGAGGGGTCGAGGGTCCAAGGGTTTGTTATCGAAAGATTTATCAAGGCGCTGTACCGGTTTTTGTTACTGCTCGATTGTTATCACAAAGGAGGTTGACGCATTGGTGAATAATATTCAATTCCAATCCATAAACCGAGCGTTCAGGTGTTTGTAAAGCCTTTGTTTACAATATTACACTTGACCACTTGGACCCTCGAACCCTTGGCCCCTTTCAAAACCATCAACTGTGCGAAAAAAGAATGCAATCGTTTACTACCACGAATCGGGGAATAAACCTAAAGCAAGAGGGGCGACACGCAGTGTCGTCCCTCCTCTTTTATACACGTTTTCGACGGTCCGGCCAACAGGGCTTACGCGGCTTTTGCACCTTTTTGCCGGTCAAAATCGGTGCCCTGTTTTTCCTCGGCAAACAGCTGCCGGATCTTTTTCTGGGTCTCTTCGTACCGGGTGGTTACATCACCGCGAAAATCCCGGTGTATGCGGCTGATTCCGCCCTTTACCCGGCCGAGGCTTTTCTTGTACTCCCGCCAGATGCGGGAGATATCGGCCAGTCGGCTGGCCGAGGAGCTTTTCACCGCTTGGGAATACTGGGTCAACTGGGCTCTGGTTTTTGCATAAATTTCATCCAGCCGTGAGATCACCCGGTCCGCCTTGAGGGTCTCCTGGGTGATGGTGCGAAAATGGTGGCCGATGATGGCATAGGTGATTACCTCGGCAAAAAGATCGGGATGCCGGAACAGGTTACGGGTGATATATTTTAGATACTGCCATCCATAGCCGGTGAAGGGCTGGCTGGTCAGGGACTTGAGCAGGGACTTGATTTCGTCGAAACGGACCTCCCGCTGCTTGAATCCGGTGCCCTTGAGATTGTCCAGCAGCATATCGCACCGGGCAAAGTAGTTTTTCAAGTTGTAATCGTAGATGGTGGCCAGCACCTGTTTGTACCCCTCTTTAAGAGTTTCCGGGTCCATTTTTGTCACCACGTTGGTGGCCATGGTATGGGTGTTGGACCCCATCGCATGGCCGGACAGTCGTCCCTCTTTTTCCAGCCGGTTGTACAGCACGGTGCCGGGCAGGGCGTGAAGCAGGCCCACCATGGCCTTGGGAATGCCGGTCTCCTGAATAAAGGCGATCTGCCGTTCAAAAATATCCTCGGTGTCGCTGTCGAACCCGATGATAAACCCGGCCATCACCTCCATGCCGTGCCGTTGAATGGCCCTGACCGCATCCTTGAGGTCATATTTCAGGTTCTGGCTTTTCCCGGTCTCCTCAAGGGCCTCCTTGGACGGGGTCTCAATACCCACGAACACCTGGTTAAAGCCGGCATCACTCATCAGTTCCATCAGTTCCGCGTCGTCAGCCATGTTGATACTGGCTTCCGTGTAGAATTCAAAGACGTAGTTGTGGGCCTTCTGCCACTCGATTAAGGCCGGCAGCAGTTCTTTTTTAACGCGGGACTTGTTGCCGATGAAGTTGTCGTCCACAATGAACACCGCGTCCTTCCAGCCCAGGCGATAGAGGGTATCCAGCTCGGCCAGCACGTTTTCAGCGGATTTAAGCCGCGGTTTGTTGCCGTAGACCACCCAGATGTCGCAGAATTCGCATTTGAAGGGACAGCCCCGGGAGTACTGAACGGCCATGGAGGCGTAAGCCTCCCGCTTGAGGAGATCAAACCGGGGGGTGATTGAATAGGTAATATCCGGCCGGGTGTCGCCGTGGTACATGGGCCGGGCGGTGCCGGCTTCATAGTCGGCCATGAATTCCGCCAGCACGGCCTCGGCCTCGCCCAGAACAAAATGGTCCACGCCGGTGATTTCATCGTGGCTGGAGGTGGGGTAGGGACCGCCGGCCACCACCGGTTTGTTCAGGCGGTTGCACAGGGCGATGACCTGCCTGAGGGATTCCTGCTGAATGATCATGGCTGATACAAAGACCACGTCGGCCCAAAGAATATCGGCTTCGGTCAGGGGTTCGATGTTCATGTCCACCAGCTTCAGGTTGCAGGTGTCGGGCAGCAGGGCCGCCACGGTGATCAGGCCCAGGGGTGGCATGCTGCTCTTCTTGTTGACATACCGAAGGGCATAGGTGAAGCTCCAGTAGGTGTTGGTGGGGATTTCAGGATACGCCAGCAGAATGTTTTTTAAACGTTTCATGATGAACTCCCTTTCACGTTCACGTTTTACCTGGTTATTTGAAACCATCGATCTGTGAACGTGGTTTTACCATACACCCCGAAAAGGGGGGCATTCAAGAAGAAACGTTAAGAAAATAGATATTTACAAAATTTTTACAATGGCCTGCTGAGGTGAATGGTGTCAGGACATTTTTTATACGGCATCTGGCAGAAAACCACGGTTGGAGGTTGGTGGAGGAAAGACGGAACGCTCATTTTATCCGGCGGTGGCGGGATTGGGCTGATAAAAGACGGCTCTCAGGTACTTTTTGGGAACAAACCGGTCCGTGTCATAAGTGAGCGATTCCGTGGCGCCGATCAGCAGGTAGCCGTCCGGTTCCAGCATGGCCGCGATTTTTTCATACATTTTGATCCGGTCGATGGGCGAAAAATAGATGCCCACGTTGCGGCAGAAGATGATGTCAAACCGGCCCAGATCCTTTGATGTGTCGAAAATATTGTGGGTCTCAAATGTCGCCAGCCACCGGTACTCATCCTTGACCTTCCACCGGTTCTCGTCCAGCTTGAGAAAATACTGGCTGATCTGGGCCGGTGAGAGGCCCCGGGAGAGTTCAAACTCCGAATAGACCCCGTAACTGGCCTTGGCAATGGCGGCGTTGGAAACATCTACGCCGATCAGCCGGATATCGTACATGTCCGTGCCCAAGCCCAGTGCCCGCAACACAAAGGTGATGGTGTAAACCTCCTGACCGGTGGAGCATCCCAGAGAGAGAATGCGGATGGGAATCCGCCCGCCCGGACGAAGGCTGCGTCCCCGCTTGTCGATAAGGTCCGGCAGAATTTTGTGCTGAAGCACCTCAAAAGGCGTGACATCCCGGAAAAAAAAGGTCTCGTTGGTGGAGATGGCGTCAACGATCTCCTTTTCAAGGTCCTTGTCCCGTTTGGCCTTGTAATAGATTTCACTGAAGGAGACGCACCCGTGTTTTTCGAGAAGCGGCGACAGGCGTGTCTCAATCAGGTACTCCTTCCCCTCTTTGAGGGAGATGCCGCAAACATCAAAGATATATTTGGAAAAAACCTTGAATTCAATGTGGGTGATTTTGGCCATGAGCCGGCTATCTGGAGGGTCTGACGGAGTTGATAATTGCCTGGGCCATCCGGTCAAGGGGTGCCACCACATCCACGATTTCGGCTTCAATGGGCCATCTGGGCATACCGAAGACAGTGCAGGTGGCCTCGTCCTGGGCGATGATAAAGCTGTTGCGCTGTTTCATTGTTTCCAGGCCGCGGTTGCCGTCCGTTCCCATACCGGTCATGATCACACCGGTGGAGGCCTCACCGAAGTGTTCGGCCACGGACCGGAAGAGGTAATCCGCTGAGGGCCGACAGCTGTTCTCCGGCGGGTCGTCGGTGACGGCGATGATCTTCCTGCCCGCGCCGGAGGTCAGCTTCATGTGGCGGCCCCCCGGTGCGATGAACACGGTGTTGGGAAGCAGTTCGTCGCCCTCTTCGGCCTCCTTTACATAAAGGGAAGATTTGGCGTTAAGGCTTTTGGCCAGGGACTGGGTGAAAAGGGGCGGCATGTGCTGGACCACCAGTATCGGCACATTGATGTCCGCCGGCAGCATGGGAATCAGGGTGCCCAGGGCCCGTGGCCCGCCCGTGGAAATGCCGATGGCCACCACCTTGGAGCCGCCGGCGCGACGGGGCTGTTTGTCTGCTTTTTGAAGGCGGTGGGCAACGGTTTCGGCGGTGATGATGGGACGGGCCGCTGCCGCGGACGGCAGTCCCGGCGTTTCCCGGCGGAACACGGTTTTCCCGGAAAGAATGCGCTTGATCTCTCTTCGACCCGTGAAAGACCGGATAATGGCGGCCAGCCGGTCCCGAATATATTGCCGGTTGTCGCTGATGGAGCTCAGCTCCGGTTTGGGGATAAAGTCAAAGGCCCCCAGTTGCAGTGCCTTGACGGTCAGCTCGCCCCCTTCGTAGGTGAGGGAGCTGAGCATGATCACACCCACGTCGATTTGCTGGCGGGCGATCTCTTCGAGCACCTCAATGCCGTCCATGCTGGGCATTTCCACGTCCAGTGTGATCAGGTCGGGGTGCAGGGAGAGAATGCGGGAGAGAGCGGTTTTGCCATTGTTGGCCGTTCCCACGATCTCAACGTTGGGAAGTTCCGCCAGAGCGTCACTTACGATTTTTCGATACAGGATGGTATCGTCAACAACCAGGACTTTCAGTTTTTCGGTATCGTCCATCGTTTCTTTCGCCTTCACTTGGCGGTGAATAACATTTCAGGAAAGTGCGCGGGCGGGGATCAGTCGTCCGAAAGGGCTTGATGGACATCCAGAATACCGATCAGATGGCGGTCGGTTTTCAGAACGCCGCTGAAGTATTCGCCCTGAACCCCGCCCAGGTTGGCCGGGGCCGACTCAATATCGTCGGCATCCGATGAGATGACTTCGCTGACCTGGTCCACCAGGATGCCCACCAGCTCATCTTTGTAATGCACGATGACGTTCCGGCTGTGCTTTCCCGCCTCCAGCGGGTTGAGCCCCAGCTTTTTGCCGATATCCACCACGGTGACGATCATGCCCCGCAGGTTTAGAACGCCCACCACATATTCCGGGGCCCGGGGCACCGAAGTGAGATTGGTGGTCTGCTTGTTGATCTCCTGAATATCGGTGATATCAATACCGCACAGCGTATTGCCGATGTAAAACGTAATCAGTTCCGCCCGGTCTTTTCGTTTGAGACCTTTTCGCATGATCGCTCCTTAATTCATGAACCAGATCGCTTTTGATTGAAGCAGCATCAACCGGCGTCAGCCGCCAGCTGACGTTTGACAGTGTCCAGCAGTTTTTCCCGGTCCATTTTAATGTGGTAATCAGTGATGCCGATCTGTTTGCCCCGGACAATATCCTCCTCACCGGCCAGGGAGGTCAGCGCCAGCACGGACAGGTGACGGAACCGGCTGTCATTTTTGATTTTCTGCGTCAGCTCAAATCCGTCCATCACCGGCATCTCGATGTCCGTTATCACCAGATCCACTGCCTGGTCGGTGGTGTCAAGGAGTTCCCACGCATCCTTGCCGTTGGCGGCTTCCAGTACCGTATAGCCGTCCTCCTCCAGGAACCCCTTGACCTGTTTTCTGAAGAAATCGGAATCCTCAGCAAACAGGAGCGTTGCCTTGTTTCCCATGACCACAGGGCGTCCGGGGGCCTTTCCGCCCGCGATCCAGTCAGGATAAACGGTCTTGACCGCCTCAAACACATCCACCAGAAGGGTGGTGTGGTTGTTAATAATGGCCGACCCCATGATGCCGGGCTGCTTGAGAGCTTTTGAATCGATGGTGATAGGCACCTCGATGGCATCCACCGGCGGGGCCACCATCAGGCCGATCTCCTTGCCGCCGAGGCTGAAGACGATCACCGCGATCTCCCCGGATTCGGGCAGGGGGCTGACCGAGGCCACTTCGCTCAGGGAAAAGAGGGGCAGTGCCCCGCCCCGGTATTGAATGATTCGTTTCCCCCCTACATGCTCGATGGCCGTGGGATTGATGCTCTCGATGCGCTCCACCAGGCTCAGGGAGACGGCAAACTGTTCGTCCGGACCGTTGGAGAACATGAGCAGGGATGCCTTGGTCTGCTCCGATGCCGTGGCCGCGGCTTTTTCCTCAGCGGCCCGCTGCTGGGCTTTTTCCGACAGTTCCAGGGATTTTAAGCGGGCAGACTGGGCGACACCGGCCACATCCAGGATCAGCGATACCCGGCCGTCGCCCATGATGGTGGCGCCGCTGTACTCCTGGCATTGCTTGAAATGCCGGCCCAGGGGCTTGACCACGATCTCCTCGGAATCCAGCAGCCGGTCCACGATCAGGCCGTAGCGGGTGTTGCCCTGGAACACCACCGCGATATTGACGGCGCTGGTGGCATGAAACCGCCGGTCTTCGGCTTTCCGCCGGCTGGCCGGGATACGTTCCCCGGACTGGCTTCGTGTCTCCTTGGCGGGTGCCGGCGTTGCCTCGTCTGTTTCGGTGTCCGCCAGATGCTGCCGGGACCGCCGGTCCGCCACATTCTGGCGCCGCTCACTGTATTCCAGGCCGTTTTCAGGGTGTACATAGGTTTTTTCAATGCCCAGCACATCAGCAAGGTCCACCAGGGGCAGCAGTCGTCCCCTCAGCCGGACTACCGGAGCGTCTCCCACTTTTTCAATCCGGTTTTTTACCTGGTCGGCGGGAATCCGCAGCAGCTCATCCAGGTTGACCTGGGGAATGGCATACTTTTCAGTAGAGACCGAGATGATCTGGCTGGGAATGATGGCCAGGGTGAGGGGCAGCTTGATGCTGATGGTGGTATATTTACCGGGCACCGAGTCGATGTCCATGGCGCCGCTGAGTTTTTCCAGGTTGGTTTTGACCACGTCCATGCCAACACCCCGGCCCGACACATCGGTGACTTTGTCCGAGGTGGAAAAGCCCGGCAGCAGAATCAGCTCTATTTTTTCTTTTCTGGACATGTCGGCCACGCGGCGTTCGGAGATCAGGCCCTTTCTCAGGGCCGTGTCCACGATGAGCTGATCGTCGATGCCCTTGCCGTCGTCGGTGATTTCAATGGAGACCTGTCCGGCTTCGTGCAGGGCCGCCAGATGAATCCGGCCGATGGGACTTTTGCCCAGCTGGGCCCGTTTGCCCGGGGGCTCAATGCCGTGGTCCACGGAGTTGCGAACCAGGTGAACCAGGGGCTCGCTGATGGCCTCGATAATGGTCTTGTCCAGTTCCACGTCGGTACCCTCGATGGTCAGCTCCACCTTCTTCCCCAGGGTCTGGGACATGTCCCGCACCAGTCGGGGGAACTTGTTGAAGATGGTACCGATGGACTGCATGCGGGTGCGCATTATCACATCCTGCAGCTCCGAGGTTACCATGTTGATCCGCTGGGCCGCCGAGGCAATGGTCTTGGTGTTCTGGGCTGTAAGGCTCTGGAGCAGCTGGTTCCGGCTGAGCACCATCTCGCCGGCCAGGGTCATCAGATTGTCCAGCAGCTTGACATCCACCCGCAACGATGTCTGGGAAAGAGCCGCCTTGACATGGGGGCCCTTCAGGCTGTCAATGAGCAGGCCGTCGTCCTCATCCGAGTATACGGTGTCTGTGGTGTCGGGAGCCGCGGGCCGGTCCTCATCCTTATCGCCCGGCATCGGGGCCTCCGGGGCGGGCGTCGTCTCTGTTGCAAATGGTTGCGCCGCTTCCGGCATAACGGCCTCGGGCCTGGCCGGTGCCGGTTTGCCGGCTTCCGCAGGCACCATCATCGCCTCGGTCACCCGGTGAACCTGGTGCCGTTCAACATTAAAAAGCGAAGGCAGGATATCTTCTCCGATGCGGGAGGAGTAGAGCATCAGGATGGGGATTCGGGAAGGGGTCCCTTCCTCCAGTGTGCCCACGGCCTCAATTTTCATGGTGATGTCCAGCACATCGCCGCTCATGGAGACCGATTTCATCATTTCCATCAGGGACCGTTCCTGCTCGTGAATATCCTGGATCAGGTCCCATTCGATGAGGTAAAGATCCCGTCCTCCCTTGCAGGCCTTGTCCAGGTCCAGTCGGCTTATCTGGAACAGGGCGGGGCCGCCGTCCGGAGGCAGGATGTTGATCATCTTTGTCACGTCCGATTTTTTGGCGGCGGGCAGGGATGCCGTGGTCAGGCCGGTGAGGGAAACCACCTCCTCGGAGATGTCGATGGTTTCGCTCTCCCGAATGTGGGTGACCATCTCATAAAGCTTATCAAAGGCGGACAGAATAATGCTGATGATGCTGGCGTCCGGAGTGATCTTTTTTTCCCGGATCATGCCCAGTACGCTTTCCACCCGATGGGAAAGCTCCTTGATGTTGTTAAGCCCCATGAGCCCGGCCCCGCCCTTGATGGAGTGGGCCGCGCGAAATACCTCGTTGACGATCTCCGGGTCCGCGTTGCCCCCCCCCCTTTCAATGGCCAGGAGGTTGTTTTCGATGTTGGCCATGTGGTCGAGGGACTCTTCCACATACATCTGCAAGCTTTCTTCGTCCTCGATAAGCATTTAATCCCTCCAGATTGATAGCGGTTTGACCTTTCGATCTTTATGCCTGTACTCAGGCGACATCAAACCGCCGGGCCTCAAACAGAAGGCCGGCGTTTCGAAAAAACAGCCAGCCGCTTGGACGCATTATTCTATCCGTAAAATAAAAAAAAAGCAACAGATCAAGCGTTTATCTTATGCCTTCACCCGCTGGGCCGCATACGGGGTTTCCCGGCGCCGGATCAGGTCGTTGGGGTCGCAGGCAACGGAAAGGACCAGGGTGGCCGTGATGTTGGGCATGGCCGCTTCTATTGGGTTGCCGGCGACATCAAGAATGTTCAGCACCGTAGCCGGCTGTACCGGCCCTCTGGCGGTCAAAATTTCAACGGCGTCGCCTTCGCACAGCTTGTTTTTCACCTCGGCCGTGACCCGGCCCGATGGCTGAGCCTGAAGGACCCTTGCCAGGAAGCGGTATGCTGTGTCGGGCCGGGCACCGGTCCGGTTGATGCCGCCGTTCTCCGGGGGGCCGAAGTAGAAGCCGGTGGAAAACCCCCGGTTGTTGACGGCTTCAAGCTCTTCAAACCAGGCTGTTTGGACACGGAATTTTTCCGGATTTTCATAATAGGCATCAATGGCCTCACGGTAGACCTTTACGGTGGCGGCCAGGTAGTGAATGCTTTTCATGCGGCCTTCAATTTTTAAGGCAGCGATGCCGGCCTCAATCAGCCGGTCTATGTGTCCGATCATGCACAGGTCTTTTGCGCTGAACACATAGGATCCCCGGTCATCTTCAAAAACCGGCATCCAGGCCCCGGGCCGGGTCTCCTCGGCCAGGGAATATTGCCACCGGCACGGATGGCTGCACCGGCCCCGGTTGCTCTCCCGGCCGGTGAGAAAACCGCTGAGCAGGCAGCGGCCGGAATAGGCCATGCACATGGACCCGTGGACAAAGGTTTCGATCTGGACCGATGCTTGAGAGGCGATTCGGGCAATCTCAGTCAGGGTGAGCTCCCGGGCCAGGTTGATACGGGACACGCCCTGCTGTTCCCAGAAATGGACCGCCTCCAGGCTGGTGGTGTTGGCCTGGGTGCTGAGGTGAACAGGAATATGGGGGATGACGGCCCTGGCCAGTTTCAGCACGCCGGGATCCGCTATGATGATGCCGTCCGGGCCGATGGCGGAGAGCCGGTGAAAGTATTCGCACAGGGCCTCGGTTTCATCGGTTCTTGCATAGATGTTGCAGGCCACATAGAGTTTCACCCCGTGTTTCCGGGCAAGATCGGCTGCCGCCTTTAACTGGTCGGGAGTGAAGTTGCCCGCGAAATTGCGCAGGGAAAAGCGGTTGTCCGCCAGGTAGACGGCATCCGCGCCGTAATGAATGGCGATCTTCAGTTTTTCCGGGGTGCCGGCCGGGGCCAGCAGCTCTACTTTTCCAGGGCAGCGATTCATGGGGTCCAGTCGTTCATTATATATATCCGGGCATCTGAATATCTCACGAGTTGATTTGGCCGCAGATGCAAGACGCGGGGTATGAAGCCGTCGTCAGTCTACTGCGAATGTCCCGCAACACCGCAGATGCGGCCAAGGCGGTTCGCCCGAAGGGTGAAAATTTTCATGATATATCCGGGCTAATAGTACAGCCGCCCCGGTGTGTCAAGGCAGGCCCTTCGTCTGTCGGGCTTTTACTTGTATTTTTGCAAGGAACGGTTTACAACATATTGTAATCATCAAACAGGAGCGGTGCCATGATCGGGTTTAAATTAAACGAGTTGATGACCGGAACCCATCGGTTTAGCGATGACCCGGAGGGGCGCCAGCGGCCCCTCACCTTTGCCCTGACCTGGGGAACCGGCAGCCTGCTTCAGTGGGCCAACCCGTTTTCCGACCGGTTTTTGTGGAACGAGGCCCGGGGGTGGATCACCGTGGACGGCCTGGTGGAGAAGGCGGACTGCAAGGGGTCGCTTCACCTGCTCTATTTTTCGGGCCGCAAGATTCGCTACGAGCTGTTTTTCAACGACGAACAGGGCCGGACTTACCGGTACGTGGGGGAGAAGCGCAACATCTGGCCGTGGAACCTTCACCGGACCCATGTCACCTGTTACGGAACGGTGACGGAACTGGAGACGGGAAAAGTGATTTCCGAATCGGTGGTCTATTTTCCCTGGCGGCAGGGGCCGGGGTTTCTTCTTTCTTTCCGGTTTACCATGGGAAGCCTTTTTCAGTACATGTAAGGAACGGATGCCGGCGGGATGCCGCCGGCGGCAAAAAAGAATACCGGAGAACCGCATATGGTTTACAGAGCGTTGTCGCACCGTCAGGCGCAAATCCTTCTGGCCCTGGGACGGGGCATGATTCCCGCCGGGGGGCCCCACTTCGCCCTTGGCGCGGTCCATGTGGCGGACCAGTGGCTGGCCCGGGCCGACTATGCCATCTTTCGCATGCCTTTTCTGACGCGGCTGGGCATTCGGCTGCTGCTGGTCTTTGTGGATTACGCCTGGCCTGTTTTCTTTCTGCGGCGGTTTGTCTCGGTCACGCAACTTCCTGAAGACCGGCTGGAATTTTTGATGCACCGGGCCGAGGGATCGACCCTCTGGGGCCCCTTGGTGATGACCCTGCTCAAGGCCCTGGTGTTTCCCGCCTTTTACGGCACGGCAGAGGCCAAGGCGGCCATCGGGTTTGTGGAAAAGTTTCCCGTACCGGACGAATTCGAGGGGGTCAAACCGTAATGATAAGAGCATTCAACGATATTGCCGGCGATATTGACGAGACAGTGGATGTGTGCGTCATCGGCACCGGCGCCGGCGGCGCCGTTGTGGCCGCCGGGCTTGCGGAAAAGGGGTTGCGGGTGGCGGTCCTGGAAGAGGGAAGCCGCTTTACCATTAAAAACTTCAACCAGGACCCCGCCGACATGATGGCCATGATGTACCGGGACGACGGGTTTACCGTGACCCTGGGACTGCCTCCGGTCTCCCTGCCCCTGGGAAAGGCCGTGGGCGGTACCACCATCATCAACTCCGCCACCTGCTTTCGCACGCCTGAGCCGGTGGTGGAAAAGTGGGCCCACCGGTACGACTGCGCCGGGCTCTCCTATGACACGCTGGTCCCTTATTTTGAAGGGGTTGAAAAAGCGATCAGCGTGGTGGAACTCTCCGAGGATGTGCTGGGCAAGAACTACCAGATCGTCAGGCGGGGCGCGAAAAAACTGGGCATCGAAACCAAGCCGTTGAAACACAATGTCAAGGGGTGTGAAGGCGCGGGCGTGTGCCAGTGGGGGTGTGTGAAGCAGGCCAAACAGTCCACTGACCTGGCCTATATTCCCCGGGCCGACGGTGCCGGCGCCCGGATTTACGCCAACTGCCGGGCAAAACAAATCGTCACCGAAGCCGGCCGGGTAGTGGGGGTGAAGGGCCGTGTGGTCAATCCCGCCAACGGCCGGGAGACCTTTTCGTTTTTTATTCGGGCCCGCATCGTGTGCGCGGCCATGGGATCCATGATCACCCCGGCCTTTCTGCTGAAGAACCGCCTGGCCAACGTGTCCGGGCAGGTGGGCAGAAACCTGACCATTCACCCCTGCGGCCGGGTGGTGGCCGAGATGGAGGAGGAGGTGAACGGCCACCACGGCGTCTCCCAGGGCGGGTTTATCGATGCCTTTGCCGATGAAGGGATCATGCTGGAAGGCATTTTTATCCCGCCGGGGGTGATGGGACTGGCCCTGCCCGGCATGGGCCAGAAACACAAGGCCCTGGCCAGGGCATACAACCATATTGCCGCCTTTGGCGTCATGGTCAGCGACACCACCCGGGGCCGCATCTGGCCGGGTCTGCCCGGTTACGCCTACACCGCGTGGTACTCCCTGAACCAGGCCGATGCCGAAACCCTGCGCAAAGGCGTGGGCATTCTGGCCGACATCTTTTTTGCCGCCGGGGCCCGGCGGGTGTTTACCGGCTGTTTCAAACTGCCGGAGATTACCGGCAGGCAGGAACTGGAACGGTTCAAGACCATGCCCATCCGGCCCTGGCATTTTGAGCTCATGGCCTTTCACCCTCTGGGCACCTGCAGAATGGGCAACGACCCCCGATCGGCCGTGGTCAACCTGAACCTGGAAAGTCACGATGTCAAGGGCCTCTTTATCACCGACGGCAGCGTGTTCCCCTCGTCCCTGGGGGTCAACCCCCAGGTGACCATCATGGCATTTGCCGCCCGGGCCGCGGATTATATTGCCGCCCATGCCGGGCGGTATTGATACAGGCCGCTGTATGTGGGCGTTTTGCGGTATCGGAACGGGGGAGTCAGACGTGCCCCCGGTTTGTCAACAATCCTTGATACCATCGTAAAAAATCTATTTGGGGTGGCAAAGTAAAAAGTTCAAGATCAAGGCGCCGCAATTACCGATGAATGAGGCGTACTTGTCGTACGCCGCAGTGACGAGGGGTTCAGCGCAACGCAGCCGGCCGCTTTGCGGCAATTGGGCTTTTTACGAAGCCATCATCCTTGAAAGGCAGGAAAAACCATGACAGCCAGTCTGATTGAAACCTTGTCCGCCACGGCCAACCATGCCCGTTACACGGGAGAACAGAACGGTTTTTACGAAAGCTATTTTATTCGGGCCAATCACCCGGAAAAGCCCCTGGCCTTCTGGATTCGGTACACGATATTCGCGCCCCGGCATAACGCGGCCGGCGCCATGGGTGAGCTCTGGGCCACCTGGTTTGACGGTGCCACCGGCCGGCACGTGTCGGTGAAGGACGAGTTTCCTTTGACTGACTGCATGTTTGACAACAGCCGGTTTGCCGTAAAAGTCGGCAACGCGACCCTTGACGGCCAAAGCGCATCGGGCCGGGCCGGCAGGGGGATGGATGTGGAATGGGACCTGACCTTTTCAGGCGACAGTCCGCCCCTGTTTCTGTTTGATCCCAAATTGTACGGCACCAAACTGCCCAAGGCAAAGACACTGGTGGGCCTGCCCATGGCCAGGTTTAACGGCACATTTACGGCGGGGGGAGCCAGCCACGAGATACATGACTGGATCGGCAGCCAGAACCACAACTGGGGCGTCAAACATACCGATTATTATGCATGGGGCCAGGTGGCCGGGTTTGACAACAGCCCGGAGAGCTTTCTGGAAATCGCCACGGCCCAGATCAAACTGGGACCTGTCTATACTCCGCGCATGACCGTCATGGTACTGCGCCACAAGGGCAAAGAATACGCGCTCAACACCATTGGACAAAGCCTGAAGGCCCGCGGGAAGTTCGGGTATTTCTCATGGGACTTTGCGTCGGAAAACCGGGAGGTCAGGATTGAGGGAACCATTGCCGCTCCAAAAGAGGGGTTTGTGGGACTGCAATACTATAACCCCCCCGGCGGTATCAAACACTGTCTGAACACCAAGATCGCGTTGTGCCGACTGTCGGTTCTGTCAAAGAATGCCGGTACGCGGGAAACATTCACAACCGGTCACCGGGCCGCCTTTGAAATTCTGACCGATGACCATCACGGTCACGGGGTCCCCATTCACGCGTAGCAAAGCTTTCCCTTTCCCTTTTTCATGCCTGTTTCTCCGGCGGAGGAGTAGTTTAACCTTTTGGTTTTTATGTTTATTTATACCGTTGCGCCACGGGCCTGATTTTTCATAATTGTTGCTGGAAAACCTTGACTTTTAATTTTTTTGTTTATAGACTGCCAGTTTGCATTTGCATGATATTCGCGCTGTAACAGGTCTAACTGGTTGAAGAATTTTTGAATTCGGATGTTTTTCGGTTTCACGATACCGATGGAGCACAAAAAAATTATATAAATAGAGAAGGGAGGTGCGAAAGGAATCATACTTGAGCTGCAGTGTAAACTGCATGATCCAAGCGTTTAGCGTGATTTAATATTCAAACCAAAACAGGAGGTATTTAAATGCCAAGTTTCGTAATTGCTGAAAAGTGTGACGGCTGTAAGGGCGGGGACAAAACCGCGTGCATGTACATTTGTCCCAACGACCTGATGGTTCTGGATGCCAACGCAATGAAAGCCTACAACCAGGAGCCGGATCAGTGCTGGGAATGTTTTTCCTGCGTCAAGATCTGCCCCACCCAGGCGATTGAGGTCAGAGGCTATGCCGACTTTGTTCCCCTTGGAAGCAGCATCATGCCGATGATGGGCACCGAGGACGTGATGTGGACCTGCAAGTTCCGCAACGGCACCGTAAAACGGTTCAAGTTCCCCATCCGTACAACCGATGAGGGTACGGCAAACGCTTACAAAGACCTTCAGGGCAAAGACCTGGACTCCGGTCTGCTTTCCACCGAAGAAGCCGATGGACGTACGCTTCCCACCCCCAAGACTGCCTAGTCCAGGGGAATGCGGTATTCCGGTAAAAAAAGTACAATCAATGAACAACGGATATTTTAATTCTTAAGGAGGATAGAATATGGCATTACCGAATAAACCATTGGGTGAACTCAAGGCCGTAAGAGATCCCGAAGTTGACGAGCGCGAAGTTGACATCCTGATCGTGGGCGGCGGCATGGCTGCCTGCGGCGCTGCTTTTGAAATCAAGAAATGGTCCGGCGACAAGAAAGTCCTGCTGGTCGACAAGGCCGCCATGGACAGAAGTGGCGCCGTTGCCCAGGGGCTTTCCGCCATCAACACCTACATCGGCGAAAACGCTCCGGAAGACTACGTCCGCATGGTCCGCAACGACCTGATGGGCATTGTCCGCGAAGACCTGATCTTTGACCTGGGCTGCCACGTGGATGACTCCGTTCATCTGTTTGAGGAGTGGGGCCTGCCGATCTGGAAGAAGAGCGAAGACGGAAAGAACATGGACGGCAAGAAGGGTCTGGCCATGGGCTCCCTGAAGAAGGGCGCCAAGCCGGTCCGTACCGGCAAGTGGCAGATCATGATCAACGGCGAGTCCTACAAGCGGGTCGTTGCCGAAGCCGCCAAGCTGGCCCTGGGCGAAGACAACATTCTGGAGCGCGTGTTCATCGTCGAGCTGCTCAACGATGCCAACGATCCGGGAAGAATCGCCGGTGCCGTAGGCTTCTCCGTTCGCGAGAACAAGATCTACATCATCAAGGCCAAGGCCATCATGGTCGCCTGCGGCGGCGCGGTCAACATTTACCAGCCGCGGTCGGTAGGCGAAGGCAAAGGCCGTGCATGGTACCCGGTATGGAACTCCGGTTCCACCTACACCATGGCCCTGCGTGCCGGTGCCGAACTTTCCATGATGGAAAACCGTTTCACCCCGGCTCGTTTCAAGGATGGTTACGGTCCTGTCGGTGCATGGTTCCTGCTGTTCAAAGCCAAGGCCCTCAACGGCCTGGGCGAAAACTTTGCCGCCAGCGACGCCGCCAAGAAGGAACTGCAGAACTATGCGCCTTACGGCACGGCCGCCATTACCCCGACCTGTCTGCGGAACCACCTGATGCTGTTCGAAATGAAAGCCGGCCGCGGTCCCATCATCATGGACACCGTTACCGCGCTGGCCGAGCTGGGCAAGACCATGGACAAGAAGGAGCTCAAGCACCTGGAGTCCGAAGCATGGGAAGACTTCCTCGACATGACCTGCGGCCAGGCCAACCTGTGGTGCGCCCAGAACTGCGAGCCCGAGAAGAAGAACTCCGAAGTCATGCCCACCGAGCCCTACCTGCTGGGTTCCCACTCCGGCTGCTGCGGTATCTGGACTTCCGGCCCGGATTACGACTGGGTTCCGGATTCCTACAAGATCAAGGCCAAGAACGGCAAAGTCTACAACCGTATGACCACCGTTGACGGTCTGTTCACCGCCGGTGACGGCGTTGCCTGCTCCGGTCACAAGTTCTCCTCCGGCTCCCATGCCGAAGGCCGTATCGCGGCCAAGGAGATGGTCAAGTACGTGCGTGACAACGCCGACTTCACCCCGACCATCAAGGAGACCAAGGATCAGCTGGTGGACATGGTCTACAAGCCGGTCCGCACCTTCCTGGACAGCTGTGGCTATACCACGGCCATTGACATCAACCCGAACTACATCAAGCCCAACGGCATGATGTATCGCCTCATGAAGGCCACCCATGAGTATGGCGCGGGCACCGCGACCTACTACATGACCAGCGAGAAGAACCTCGAGGTCCTCATGGATCTGTTCGAGATGATGCGGGAAGACTGCGAAAAGCTGGCTGCCGGCGATCTGCATGAGCTGATGAGATGCTGGGAAATCTACCACCGGATTTACACCGTGGAAGCCCACTGCCGTCACATCCAGTTCAGGAAAGAGACCCGTTACCCCGGCTTCTACTACAATGCGGACCATCCCGGTCAGGACGACGCCAACTGGTTCTGCTTCACCAACTCCACCTACGACAAGGCCGCTAACCAGTGGAACCTTAAGAAGGTGGACTACCACAAGATCATTCCCGACGCCTAAGCCTCGGGTATTGTAAAGCGGCAACAAACCTCCAGGCGCTTTGCCGCCTGGAGGTTTTTATTAAAAACGGCCAGGGCGGCCGGTCTTTTACCGGCCGCCCTGATACCGGCTTTACGGCTGTGGCGGCGGCTTAACCGACCGGTGTTTGTGGGACGGTTCAGCCGCGGCCAGATTCGTAAAGCGCCCGGCGGCAGGTCGGGTCGCTTTTTCTACCGTATCGTAGAGGCCGGAAGGCACTTCCGGCTCAAGGAACCGACAGGTTTGTATATTAATTCATTTTTTACGGAGGGATGGTATGGCGACAGATAATTCGACCTCTGCCAACGGAAGCATCATGGTGGTCGGAGGAGGCATCAGTGGTCTGACTACCGCCCTTGAGGCTGCCGAGGTGGGTTACGAGGTGTTCCTCATTGAAAAGGAACCTTACCTGGGCGGGCGCGTGGCACAGCTGAACCAGTATTTCCCCAAGCTGTGTCCCCCGTCCTGCGGTCTTGAGATCAACTACCGGCGGATCAGGGACAACCGGAACATTCGTACGTACACGATGGCCGAAGTGGAAAAGGTGGAGGGCGGCCCGGGCAGTTACAAGGTCTCGGTGCAGCTCAACCCCCGGTTCGTGAACGAGAACTGCACCGCCTGCGGCGAGTGCGTGGCGGTCTGTCCGGCGGAACGCAGCAACAACTTCAACTTCGGCATGGACAAGAACAGGGCGATCTTCAAGTCCACGGACATGGCCTTCCCCATGCGCTACACCATTGACGGCGCCGCCTGCAAGGGAACCTCCTGCAACAAGTGCGTGGAAGTGTGCCAGTACAACGCCATTGAGCTGGACATGAAGCCCAAGGTCATCGAGCTTCAGGTGGGATCTATTGTATGGGCCACCGGCTGGGAACCCTATGACGCCACCAAAATCGACACCCTGGGGTTTGGAAAATACAAGAACATCATCACCAACATGATGCTGGAGCGGCTGGCCGCGCCCAACGGACCCACACAGGGCAAAATTGTCCGGCCGTCAGATGAAAAGGCGCCTGAGAGTGTCGCCTTTGTTCAGTGCGCCGGCTCCAGGGATGAAAACCATCTGCCCTACTGTTCTTATATCTGCTGCATGGCCTCCCTGAAACACGCCACCTATATCCGGGAGCGGTATCCGGAAGCCAAAGTCTACATTTTTTATATTGATCTCCGTGCGCCGGGTTACCGGTACGAGAAGTTCTACAACACGATCAAGGAAGACCCCAACGTCTTTTTTATCAAAGGCAAGGTGGCCGAGGTAAAAGAGGCGGCCGGGTCCAACATCACGGTGGTGGCCGAAAATGCCGTGACCGGCGAAAAGACGGAACAGACCGTGGAGATGGTGGTGCTGGCCACGGGCATGCAGCCCACTGCCGCCAGGCAGAAGCTGCCGGCAGACCTGAAGTACAACGAAGACGGGTTTGTTCTCAATGATTTCGACAAGGGCGGTATGTTTGCCGCCGGGTGTGCCAACAAACCGCTGGACGTGGTGTCGTCCAACCAGAATGCGACGGGCATGGCACTGAAGGCAATTCAAACTCTGAAGAGGTAGGGAGGTCCCCATGGATAAGAAATATGGTGTGTATATCTGCACAGGGTGCGGCATAGGGGCTTCGCTGGATATTGATGCGTTGTCCGAGGTTGCCAGGGAAGAAGGATTTCCTGTCAAGACCCATGCATTCCTGTGCGGCAAGGAAGGCCTTGACCTGCTCAAGGCCGACGTGGACCAGGGTTTTAACTCACTGGCCATCGCCGCCTGTTCCCGGCGGGTGAACTTTGACGTGTTTTCTTTTGACGGTTGCTGCGTGGACCGGGTCAACCTGCGGGAGCAGGTGGTGTGGTCCCATCCCAGGGATCAGTTCCCGGCCCTGACCGAAGAGGAGAAGGCCGAAGGAACCAAGTTCGACCGGGTCCAGATGATGGCCGAGGACTCTATTCGCATGAGCATCGCGAAGCTCAAACAGATCAAACTGCCCGAGCCGTACGCGCTGGATAATTTTACGTCCGATGTGCTGGTGATCGGCGGCGGCGTCACCGGCATGGCCGCGGCCCTGGATGTGGCAAAGGCCGGCTACAAGGCGACCATTATTGAAAAAAGCGATGCGCTGGGCGGTTTTGCCGCGAAAATGCGCATGCAGTCTCCGGTGGCAAGTCCCTATGAGGACCTGCGCACCCCGGTGGTGGCTGATCTGGTCAAGGCGGTGGAGGCCAATGCCAATATCAGCGTAAAGACCGGTACGGTGGTGGCCCGTATCGCGGGCCAGCCCGGCGACTTTACCGTTACCCTGAAAAATCCGGGTGAAAAGCATCCCTTTGACGTTCCCTATCCCCTTCCCGATGAGATGAAGGTGGATGAGAGCGGCAAGGAGTTAAACGCCGAACAGCAGTTCGAGGTTTACAAAAAATATAATGAAGGCAAGGCGGACGTGCTCAAGTTCGACCCCGACGGCCTGAAGTTCGGCTCGGTGATCCTGGCTGCCGGCTGGCGGCCCGCCAAGCTGGAAGGCGAGGCCTTTGCTCACCTGGGCATCGGCCAGATTCCTGATGTTGTGACCAACACCGAGTTTGAACAGATTGCGGCCAAGGGCAAGATTGTCCGTCCCTCCGACGGCAAGGAGGCCAAGTCCGTGGTCTTTATTCAGAGCCCGGGCAAGGGCGAGGATGACGGTGACTTTTCCTACTGTGGGTCGGTGACCAGCATCGCCACCCTGAAGCAGGCCAAGTACGTGCGTGACGACTACAGCGACGGCAAGGCCTACATTGTCTATCAGCACATGCGGACCCCCGGCCTGGCCGAGAATTTTTACAAGAGCATGCAGCAGGACCCCGGCATCTTCATGACCAAGGGGGAAGTGACCGGTGTCTCCAAAAACGGCAGTAGCCTGATGGTGGAGGCCGACAATACCCTGCTGGGCGAAAAACTGAAGATCCGGGCCGACATGGTGGTGCTGGCCGCCGGTATGGTGCCGGCCACCGCGGATGACCCGGTGGTGAACCTGGCCTATCGGCAGGGCCCCGGCTTCAGGGACAATGATATTTTTGACAAGTACGCGGATTCCAACTTCATCTGCTTCCCCTACGAGACCCAGCGGACCGGCGTCTATGCCGCCGGCTCCATCCGGCGCGCCATGACCATTGAAGAGTCCATGGAAGACGCCACCGGCGCGGCCCTCAAGGCGATTCAGTGTGTTGAGTCTTCCAACCGGGGCGTGTCCGTGCATCCCCGGTCCGGTGACATGACCTTCCCGGATTTTTTCTTCCAGCGCTGCACCCAGTGCAAGCGGTGTACGGAAGAGTGTCCCTTCGGGGCCCTGGATGACGACGAAAAGGGAACGCCCAAGCCCAATCCCACCCGGTGCCGCCGGTGCGGAACCTGCATGGGAGCCTGCCCGGAGCGGATCATCGGTTTTGCCGACTATAACATCAACAGCATCGGCAGTATGGTCAAGTCGATTCAGGTGCCTTCCGAGGACGATTACGAAGAGCCACCCCTGCGGATTCTGGCTCTGGTGTGTGAAAACGACGCCTATCCGGCCATTGATGTCGCCGGCATGAACCGGCTCTCCTTTTCCGCCGATGTTCGGATCATTCCGGTGCGGTGCCTGGGGTCGGTCAACGTGATCTGGATCAAGGACGCCCTTTCCCAGGGCATGGACGGCGCCATCCTGCTGGGATGCAAGCACGGGGACGACTACCAGTGCCATTTTGTCAAGGGCTCTGAGCTGGCCAGTATCCGCATGACCAAGATCGGCGACGCCCTCAAGTCCCTCTCCCTGGAGCAGGAGCGGGTCACCCAGAAAGAGGTGGCCATCGACGACTATCACAAGATTCCGGAGATCATCAACTCCTTTGTGGAAGAGATCGAGGCCCTGGGTCCCAACCCCTTTAAAGGTTTCTAATACCGGATTTACGGTTAATTATAAGGAGGCATCAACATGAGTGAACGATATCTTGCCGAGCCTGATCTGGGGTTTATTCACGAGGTCATCGGGCTTGGGGGAAATACCCTGAAAAAGTGCTTTCAGTGCGCCACCTGCTCGGTGGTGTGCCCGATTTCGCCGGACAACAAACCCTTTCCCCGAAAGGAGATGATTGCCGCGTCCTGGGGGCTTAAGGATAAACTGGTCAAGGATGTGGACATCTGGCTGTGCCACCAGTGTGGCGACTGCTCCACCAAGTGCCCGCGCGGTGCCGCCCCCGGTGACGTGCTGGCCGCGGTGCGGTCTTATGCCATTGCCGACTATGCCACGCCCAAGGCGGTGGGCAAGGCGGTCAATGATCCCAAAAAACTGCCGATCCTGATAGCGGTGCCCGCCATTCTGTTTGCCGTTCTGGCCTTTATCACCGTCCAGTTCGGCGACACCATGACCAGTATTTTCAAGAGCATCGGCCTTGAGGCGATCGGTTTCGCGTGGGCCCATCACCACGAACCGGGCGTTATCGCCCATGCGGATTTTTACTCCACCTGGTTTGTGGACATTGTTTTCGTGCCGCTGGCCGCTTTCGTGGTGCTGGTGTTTGCCCTGGGCCTGCGACGGTTTATCAATGATATTCATGGACAGGCCGTGGCCGACGGGAAAACCACCCAGCGGAAACTGGACTACGTGGGTGTTGTCAAGGGTATCATCGCGGCGATTCCCACCATTCTCAAGCACAACAAGTTTTCCGAGTGTACCGAGAACAAGGACCGGTCCACGGCCCACATGATGGTGCTCTACAGCTTCATCGGGCTTTTCGTTGTGACCAATATTTTCTTTTTCGCCCTTTATTTCCTGCATGCGCCCGGACCGTACTCCCAGTTGAACCCGGTCAAGATCCTGGCCAACGCAGCCGGTATCGCCCTGATCATCGGCAGCCTGCTGATGATCAAGAACCGTCTGGCCCGAAAGGATCAGGCCTCGTCCTACAAGGACTGGTACCTGCTGGGCCTGGTCCTGGGGCTGGGCCTGACGGGCATGCTTGCCGAGCTGACCCGCCTGGCCGGTGCCGAGGCCCTGACCTATTTCATGTATTACCTTCACCTGATTTTTATCTTTAACCTGTTCGCGTTTCTGCCGTTTTCCAAGCTGGCCCACCTGGTCTACCGTACCGTGGCCATGGGTTACTCCAACTATGCCGGCCGTGAGAAATAGGCTGTAGCATTTAGCAGTCGCAACAATAAAAAGGGAGGCTGAAAATTCAGCCTCCCTTTTTGCGTTTTATGTTCAGGGGGGAGGTTTTGCCTTGATAAGCCCATATTGGGTCAGTGGTGGGTTTCTCCACCATGGGGGGATAATCGTTGATCAAGGTTATCATTGTTAAACCATAAAAACAGTACAAAAAAAACTTGACATCGATACCAAACTGCGAAAAATTAGTTGCATTTGCTAAGGGGAGGGGGATCGTACCCTTATCAAGTATCCAAGCTTCCAGAAGTCTCTTATTTCAAAATGTAACGATGTTGCTGTCTGTCAAGACGAGGCCATGGTTATCGAAACCGCGTCTTTATGTCTGTTGGCGTTGTTTATCGTAGTATTGGTAATGATAGGTGAAAACAGGAGAGGGTTATGATGAATAAAACTTTTATAGTCTGGATAGTTATTCTTTTTCTGTATTCCGTCTTTGTTTTTCAGTCGGCCGGCGTTCCTGCTTTTGCCGACAGGATAGAGGATATAAAGATCGTCAAGATATCTCCTGTTGACCAGACTGCGGTGGTGAAAATTCCCGGAGAGCGGCTGAAGCTTGTGCGCGTGGGGGAAGATTTGATTGAAAGTGTCCGCATTACAATGATTTCAAATGACAAACTGGTTATTGAACATCAGGAAAATGGCCGGATCGAAACGATTATTTTCAGGCTTCAGGAAGACGAGCAGACCATTGACCGCATCAGCCCGACCCCAGGGAAGACGGAGCCTCTGCTGGAGGTCCTGCAGGGTGGGCCGGCTCCTGGACCCGGAGGAGACTGAAAATTTTTTGTGTTGCTGGATAACGATGAAAAATGAACCACAGAGGTACGGAGACACAGAGAAAAGATTTTTTCCCGGGAGATACCAGAAAAGAGAAAGCCGCACCCGGCCAGGAATGTCATTACCCGGCACACAATGTCATTACCCGGCTTGTCCGGGTAATCCATAGCGGCCGGTCAGACAGAATGGATCACCGAATAAACTGGGTGGATGACACCGAAGAATGACTCTCCGTGCCTCTGCGTCTCGAGTGAGCGAAGCGAACGGGCGGTTGATCCGAATACTATAAAAACGATGTGGGTCTGGTTGATTCCATGAATCTTCAACAGTGAGGCTTGTGAAAATGGGCGTTCATCGCATCCAGGGACATTGGTCAGCAGGAATTGCGCTTTTTCTCTTTCTGCTCTGCGCCACAATTTCTTTTGCCGACACCTTTACTGCCAGCGTTTTGGGCAACTACGACGATGTGACGGTAATGGAGGTGGAGGGAAATTATGACGCTCCAGCATTGGATTGCGTGGAGTGCGGATATCCCCGGCGGCTGATCGCTAATGAATTTTATAAAACACACCCCGATGACTATGATTTCATCGTTATCTTTTCAAATTTTGATTTTCAGATGCCCCGGTATGAAATAGCAGGAGAACCGGCAGTTGCCGCCGGCTTTTATCACGCCGTCAGGAATGATACGCAGGGGGTAGGCAAAAGAATTTTTGATAATTCTGCGCTTTATGGCAGCCAGGGCAGACTCCAGGGCACCATTGATATGGGACCCCTGGCAGAGAACGCGACAGACTCCCTTGATCCTGATTTTTCATACACCATGCGGACACTCAGCCATGAGATTCTCCACCGCTGGGCCGCTTATGTTGGATTCATGGACCAGAATGGCACCGTGAACCATACCCTTCTCGGAAGCGATGACGCCCACTGGAGCTATCTGTTGGATACCGACGGCTCCCTGATGTATGGCAATAACTGGCAGGACAACGGCGACGGCACCTTTACCGCGCTTCCCGGCCGCAAATATTACAGCCCCCTGGATCTTTATCTGATGGGCCTGATTGACAGATCTGAAGTCCCCCCCATGCTGCTGATCGATAATCCTGACACCAATCCCGAGAAGATGCCGGAGCCTGGAGCAACCATCTCCGGAACCGCAAGAATCGTGACCATTGACGACATTATCGCCGCAGAGGGCGAGCGGATTCCGTCCGTCGCCTATTCTCAGAAATCTTTTAAGATCGGCACTGTTCTTCTTGTGCGGCCCGGTACGTATAAAGATGCGGACCTGTGGCGGGCAAAAACAGTGGTCCAGCACTGGGTGTTGTGGTTTTCCGCCTTGACGGACGGCCGGGCAAAGGTGGTGCCGGATGTGGCGCCCCTCCAGAGCCTGCCGTCCAATCCCGGCATTTCGCCGCCGGTGTATGATCCCCGGGAGGGAGGAGCGAAAATACAGGATGGTGTCGACTGGCTGATTGCCAACCAGGAGGAAAGCGGCTGCTGGCTGGATTCTTTCTGGACGGATCAGCGGGATACGACTTTTGCGTTATGGGCATTGGAAAATTTTTCTGGCGCCGATACCAACCGATCTGACGGCATCCAGTGGATGTCGGCGTCAGCCCCTGGTAACATCGATTATCTTGCAAAAAAAATTCGCGTGCTCGCCGGGAACGGTGAAGATTACACGACAATACTTAACGCGCTGATTAAAAAACAGAACCTGGATGGCGGCTGGGGCATGGAAGGCGCCTTTGGCAGCAATCCCCTTGATACCGCTTTTGTACTGACGACTTTGTCTGCTGTCGATTTTTCTGAAGTGCCTGTTCTGACATCTGCGATTGAGTATCTTAAACAGACTCGCAACATCGACAACGGCTGGGGGAGCAATAAAGGGATCAGTGACATCCGCACCACCACCAGTGTTTTGAGTACATTTACCACCTACAATCCGGCATTCGGGCTTGACACATGGATCCAGGATGGCGTGTCCTGGCTTTACAGCCGGCAGAACCCGGACGGCGGGTTCGGCAACAGCCCGAGTACAATATATGATACGGCCATGAGCCTGCTGCTGCTTCGGTCAGTTGAAGCGAGTGTGTCGACTGCTGCCACCAACGCATTGACCTACATTCTTAAATCTCAGTCAGCAGACGGCAGCTGGCATGAAAGTGCTTATCAGACAGCTTTGGCAGTAAACGCCCTGTGGGCATGGCGGACCCAGGTGCATGCGGATTTATGGATCGGCGAGGATGATCTGACAGTTACGCCCTCTTCCGTTACCACCATTCCAGTGGATGTGGTGGTGCGTGCCACTGTTCATAATAACGGTATTAATGGTGATGTCCATGCAGTCGTCCGGCTTTATGACGGCGTTATATCGGACGCAACTGTGGTTGGGGAACAATCGATCACCGTCCCGGAGGGAGGGGGTGTTTTTGTCGAGTTTCCGGTTCACATCAATGACGGGGTTTCCCGCCGGTTCATCGTGTATGTGGATCCGGACAACACCATTGAAGAACCCGTGGAAACCAACAACATCGCTTACAGAACACTTGAAAATTATTCCTGCACCGGGCCTGAACTCAAGATTACCTATGAGGAGGTCTCCTTTACGCCGGCAAAAATCAGAACGGTGCCGGGCACCCATGTCGTTGATGCCGTGATTCATAATACCGGCGCCGCGGATGCGGACGCTTTTAAACTCGGCCTGTACAGGGACGCACCCGAGGAAGCAAACAAAGTGGCGGAACAGACCGTTTCAGTGCCGGCAAAATCTTCCGCTGCCGTGAGTCTTAACCTGGAGGCCACCAGCGGCCAGACCCAGTATCTGTACCTGGTGGTTGATTCCGGCCAGCAGGTAATCGAATGCAATGAGAGCAACAACCTGGTACTTAAAATACTGCATGTGGATGACACAAAGGATTTTGAGATACTGGATACCGAGGTGGCGGTGTCGCCGGCTGTCGTGAATTTCGGCGAACCGGTGCAGATCAGCGTGACAATCCGGAACAGGGGGGCCGGCAATGCGTACAGTGTTCCGGTTAAATATTATGTAAACGGAAGGGAAGTCGCATCAACAACCGTTGATCTGACAGCCGGTGCAAGTGTTGTGAAAAACTATACCTGGACTGCCGATGAAGCCGGCGAGGATCTTGTCATATCCGTAAAAGTCGATCCGGACAATTTTTTTACCGATGAACTGTTTGAGGACAACAACAGCGGGTCTGCCGCTATGACGGTGAACCCTCTGACCATCCCCAACCTGGCGGTCTTCCATGAGAATGTACACATTCTGCCCGATCCGCTGCTGGAAGCCGGATCGGGCCAGATTACGGCGGTTGTGGAAAACAACGGGTTTGTCCCCGTCGACAACGTTAAGGTCAATGCTTACCTGGGCCTGCCCGGTCATGGCGGAATTCTGATCGGCAGTGCCGACGTTCCGTCCCTGAATAACAATGAAAGCCAAGGTGTGACTATTTCCTGGCCGGTCATCAACGCTTCCGGCAGGCAGATCATCTACATCAACGCGACATCTCAAGACGGTGTGCCCGAGGTGAGGGACGATGACAATGAGACCTTTGTCGAGGTTGATATCCTTCGCCTTCCGGATCTGGTGGTAACCCCAGGCGCCATCACCTTTGCGCCTTCTTCCATGGTCAGGGAAGGGGAACCATTGACCGTTCACGTGATCGTGCAGAATACAGGGGACCAGTATGCTCTCAATGTTCCCGTGGTCCTGTATGAAAATGGTGTTCAACTTGGTGAGAGTATCATTCTGTCCATTCCCGGCAACTCTCAGGGGGCTGCCAGTTTCAGCTATGATACTACCGGCAAGACAGGCACTCATGAAATAAGGGTTATTGCGGATGAACAGAATGCGGTTCTTGAATTAAATGAACAGAATAATACCGCGTCTAAAAGCTTCAGCGTGCAGAATGCCGACCTGTATGTGTCAGAGCGGTACTTTTCACCCAACGGTGACGGCAGCAAGGATGACACAACCCTGTTTTTTGAGCTCGAATCTGAACGGACCGTCTTTATCAACATTGCTGACGGAGACAATAGCAGCGTCCGGACCTTCAGCGGCGAGGCGTTTGAAAATACAGGCGGGGGCAGCGCTACCTGGGACGGACTCAACGAAAAGGGCATGGTTGTGCCGGACGGTGAATACTGGATACAGGTGATGGAAGACGACGGTTCTCTCATCGCGGAAAGCCCTGTGGTCGTGGACAAAAACATGTCTCCCATCACCGAGGCCATACCGCAGGCCCTGTTACACACCAACCTTACGTGCGAGCTTCCGGATATCCAAGAGAAAGACTGGCGCTGGTTTTCTGATGAGAGTGGTATCCTGTTTTATCTTTCTCCTCAGGGAAGCGGCGAAGTCTATCCCAACGGTCTTTATACGATGCCGCCTGACGGGTCCGATACCCTGCGGCTGACGCCGTGGAGCTGGCAGTCCGATGCCGACGCATACATATCATATACATATGACGATTATTCTTTGTCGCCGGATGAAGAAAACATCCTTTTTACCATTAGCAAGTATCAGAAGACCCCCTCACAATTATTAAGCAGGGAGATATGGCGCGTCGATCGATACGGCCAGAACCTGACAAATTTTTTGGCGGACAGTGAAGAGAGTAATGGCCCGATCACTCACCCCCTTTTCTCGCCTGACCAGGCATACATCTCATATATCAGAAGCATGCCGCAGCCGACGTATCATTACGCTCTTTTTTTTATGGCGTCAGAAAGCGGCGATGTTGAGTTGGTTGATGAGTCCGAGCGATCTTTTGAAAATATAAAGTGGCATCCCGACAATGCAACCCTTGCATATGTTAAACCAAATGAAGGGTCGCTGTCGATCATGACGGCCGATCCTTCGGGGACTTCCCAAGAGGTCTTTCTATCCAATGCCACCCAGGTGGAGTCCCTGGAATGGCTGGGCAATGATAAGCTGCTGCTCCTGGAGAGAATCGGCAACGGATATTATGATGACAACTTCTATAACGTTTGGCTGTTGGATACCACCGGCGGCCAGAACCATATTCAGATTGCCGGGAACCTGGAGGATGTGCCTTTTGGCGGTAAACAATGGAAAGCAAAGGTTGAAAAAAATCCAGACAACAACAGTTTTGCGTTCATCAACAGCCTCGGGGAGAGGTGGCAACTGAAGGTGTGTGATGCCCAGGGCAATTGCCGGGTGCTTTATGAATCCTTCTCAACACCGGGCTGTTCGGAAAGTTTCAAGGTGGCTCTGGATGATTTGCAATGGTCTCCGGACGGAACCCGGATTGCCGTTGTCGAATACAGGGACTCTGAAGCAACGGCAAATCCTGACGAAACTGATTCCCCAGAGCCCGATTTGTATCAGCCGTGCGAATATGACGGTGATGTTATTGTTCTTGAAGCAGGCTCAGGGGAGGTGGAACGGTATGATCTCTTCAGAAAAGATAGCAGCATAGATCCGCAGCTCTCCTCGTTTCATGCTTCAGCCTTAAAAGGTGATACGTGGGAACCATGTGGCGTCCTGCATTTCGGGGATGATCCGGAAATCCAATGGCTTGATATTACCGATGACCTGCCGATAACCGGTTCCTGCAGAATGCAAATCGAACAAAGAGGTATGGATGATGCTTCTGTCGGGCTTATCGGTTTACGGATCGATGGAGATTTCTACTACTGGCCAGACAGTGTGGTCAACACAACCACGGGTGAAGATATCCGCGAAAAGGTTACAGATCATACCCAGCCGTTTAAAAATATGATCAGCGCCCATGGGGTCTTATTTGATCTGACATGGGAACACCTCCCCGAGTCTTTCGAGAAAGCCGAACTGGTCATGGCCGGCCAGGAAACCGAGTATTTTTATTCTGTCGGCACCTTGCAATGGATCGGCAATTCCACCCTTATTTACAACGGAACCAATGGAAATGCGAATGGCGGTGGATGGCCTGAGGTTTTTAATACACTGATTCTTGATCTCGGTACCCAGACGCAGGTGCGTCTCCCGTTGAATAATGACAATTCAGTTCATTCCGAAATATCTCCCCTGGAGAACTTCATTACTTATGAGAAAAGAGTGGAAACGGGTAGTTTATGCTACGGCATGGGATTGTGGGATACCTGGTCAGTGACTTCCCTGTTGAACCTGACCGCCATCCTGCATGCCTCGGTTATCGAAACCGGTGTGCTGCTCAAGGGAACTGCGGTGGATCGGCATTTTGAAAGCTATGTTCTTGAATATGCCCGTGCGGAAAACCCTGAACAGTGGAACCTGATCGCCCCGCCTTCGGAAACCCCGGTTGTCAACGACGAATTTATAAACTGGGTGCCGCCGGGAGAAGGGGTTTATTACGTACGTCTTACCGTCGCCGATAAGGCCGGTAACCGAGTCTTTAAAAAACGGCGCATTACCTGGGGATACCAGACCAGCATTGCCAACCTTTACAAAACCGCCGCGCATTTCACGGATACGGGCGTGGAATTCATTGGAAATGGCGACTATATATCCCCCCATACCGACAGCAGGTATGCCGCACTGGCCCTTCATTACCGGGTCCTTGAGCCGGTTCATCTGGAGTTTGCCATCCTTGATGAAACGGGCAATGTGATCAGCAATATTTATAAGCAGTATCCAAATGTTGATGGCCTTTATCTGGAGGACTATGTCACGTGGGACGGAAGAGACAACAGCGGTAATATTGTTCCGGAGGGAAGGTACTGCATCAGTGTATTGTCTTATAAGTTCTTTTTTGAGGTGGACAGAACGGCGCCAGAAACAGATATTCAGCTTCATTTTTATGAGGAGCTCCTTGAAAGTGACGCATTCCCGCTTCTTTTTGGCAGCCCGACAGAATTTTCCGTTAAAAGAGAAATCCGGGCTGATGACAAAAACAACAGCAAATGGACAGAATCATACAGTCCCATGGATGCGCCGGAACAGTGGACAGAATATGCTTCCGGAACACTGCCGGATGAAGCTGGATTGCGTTCCCACTCCTCAGAGGCGTTTTGGTATTCCAGCAGAATTGAAGAAGCCGTTATGGGAAAGTTGTTCAAAATCACTTCCGAAGACTTGGCAGGAAACATCAGTCTTAACGTGGCATCACTGCCGGCGACGGATGAAAACGTTTTATTGAATAGACTGAAAATTTCATCAGACATCAAGGATATGTTTCAAACAGTATGGGAGGGATTCGACGTCTCCTCGTTTGCATATCCGGAGTTTTTTGAAAGAAGTTCCTCCCTAAAGATGTCTGGAGATGTTCAAATTCCCGATTTTTATAATGTTTCAAGGCCCCGGGGTGAGGTCTCCCCATCCGCCCCGGAAATATATTTAAGCCCCGGTGTTCACAAAATACAGGCAGTCGACATGCTTCATGCGCCGATTGAACAGGCCACGCTTCAATACGCGAAGACAACTGATCCATCTGCCTGGATGGACGCCGCTCTTTTAGTTAATCCTGATCCCTGGCAACTTGAGTTTGAATGGGACACCTCGAATATCGACCATCTGGAAAGCATTTACGGTATCAGGATTAAAGCGATTGATACGTATGGGATCTCGCATTACTCGAACATCGTCCCATTCGTACCATACATGGTGCTGGGTTATGACTGTGGGAAGGGTTTGCAATACCATATGCTGGGACTGCCGGGAGAAAAATTGACACGTCTCAGGGTCGTTGTCAATAAGCGCTATTCCGTCATAAAGGAAGGGAAAAAAATTTCCAGGGAGACTGGATACCAACAGATTGTTTATGATCCCGCCAATGGCGACCCGGTCCCCGAAGAAGAGACAACAATTCTGTTTTCGGATATATTTAACCGTTTTGCGCTGTTCGGGCCTGAATTCCAGCCGGGATATGGAGAAGATGAGCGCTATACGATTCAATTGGTAGGAGAGACGCAAAGCGAAAAGTTGTGTGTGGGGCTGAATGAAATTGTCCATGTGCTGCCATGTGATGCGCCTCCTTCTTCTCAGGTCAGATTTTCTGCTAGGTCACAACGTGACACGGGCTCTTGCAACAGGATAAACACGAACGAAGTCCGGTTGACTGCTGATTTTGATGCCAGGCAGATCATAGACGGTATCTTTAATCCTGGTGATATGCAATCCGTGTCATTTTATGTGTTCGACGGCAATGGGGACATTGTGGATGAGGACGGTGATTCCCTTCGCTTGCTTGAGACGATCGATTTTATAAGCGATCCGATTCACTGGGAGAAAAGAATCACGTCTGACTGCCCTTGTGTTCTGGAAAAAGAGCCTGACGATATCAGTCTGGAGGACTTGATCAAGATGTGCAGCGGCGGAACATGTCAACCTTTATATTCGGTCGAAGCCAGGGTGAATACCGAACAACTGCCTGAAGGCACGTGGCCGATGAAGGTTGTATGTGAATATGGCGGCACGCGTTTGAAAATAGTGTCCAGGCACGGGGGATCAAATAATACAACGATTAAGTCAGATCCATGCATAAAACCCCTTGTGGTAGACCGGCAGCTTCCGCTGTGCGAAATTTTATGGCCGGAGGAATCGGCCCACATTTGTCCTGTTCAGGAGCAGGATGCGGAAGGTAACGTCGTTGTCTCCAAAGTGTCGATTGAAGTGGCGGCTGAAGATGATAATGCAATTCAACAGTATGCATTCAGTTATGAGAAGACAGAAAATCCTGGTAATTGGCACAACGTTTTATTTTTTAACAGAACTGAAGATAAATGTGGCACAAATACCCCCTCTTCAGTTCACGGGAGTTTCGGCGAGTGGAACGTAAGAGATCTGCCCAGCGGTACTTACCGGTTGAAACTTGAGGTCACTGATGTAGCCGGGAATGTATCGTGCCATACCACCGGCAGTTTCTACCTGGATGCCGGCACCCGGGTCAATGCGTCTGTTTCCCCGAGTCTTTTTTCTCCCAACGGAGACGGCCTGTTCGATTACACGGATATCAGTGTGATGACGGAAGAACCGGCTCAAATAGGCATTGAACTGTTTGACATGGACGATAACCTTGTGGCGGCACCCGTGACCGGCCATGCCTCGTCCGGCGGGAAGAAAGCTTTTTCGTGGGGCGATCCGAGCGTGGAAGACGGAAGGTACAGGCTCCAGGTCAAGGCTACCGATGTATGCAATAACTCAGCCACAGTAAATATGGATGTCACAATTGACAAAACCCCTCCCGATCTCCAGATAGGATATCCGCAGCCCGGCGACCCGATGGGTGTTATTGTGAACCTGACCGGGGTGGCCGATGATCTCCATTTCCAGGATTATACGCTTGAGGCGACATCGGTTGACGACCCTGACACCACGATACTCATCGTCCAGAAAACAAATCCGGTTCAGATGAAAGAAAGCCTGCCGGGTCACCTTGGCACATGGAACACCTTCGGCCTGGAAGGATCATGGCAACTCTTGCTTTCCGCCAGGGATACCGTGGGCAACAGCAGTCAGGTTACTACCGTTATTGACCTGGGAGACCGGCTCGCTCTAATCAAGGATCTGGCAAGGAGCCCGATTCTGATTTCACCCAACAATGATGGCCGGCTTGATGCCACGACTGTATCGTATGAACTCAATCCCGATTTGAATGAAAATTTTGATGTCGCCATCAACATTGTTGACACTCAGGGTGCAGTTGCATCAACACACACGATGGCCTCTGTTGCGCCGGGCACTCATCATTATGGATGGGATGGCACCACCAGTTCAGGCGGTGTGGCGCCGGACGGCCGGTACACCATAAGGTTGACTGCCGCGGTTTCCTCCAACACGGCAATCACTCAGACGGAAGCGACTCCTGTTATCGTTGATGTCACCCCGCCGGAAATCAATGTGTCCAGTCCTCAGGCCGACGCCCATTTTAAAGCGACCGTCGATTTAGCCGGCACCATAGCTGACACCAATATCAGGACATATGCGATTACATGCACCGGTCCTGCCGGAACAATATATGAAGACCAGGGAAGCCAGGTCAGGGAGGAATATCATTTTACAACCTTTTTTGATCTGGAAGAGGGTGTCTATATACTGAACATTCAGGCGGATGACCAGGGAGAAAACACCAGTGAGCAGACCCGCACGTTTACCATCGACAAGACCCCGCCGGAAGTGTCGTTGCAGAACCCAGTAGATGGGGACGTATTCGGCGCCGACGGACCTGTCAATATTTCAGGTACGATTGTCGAAGACAACCCATCTTTCTGGAAACTTCGATATGGCGCCGGTGAAGATCCGGCCCAGTGGATCGACCTGATTGCAGAAGAGACGCTTCCTGTCTCAGAACATCTTTATGAATGGGATACCGCGCAGGTTGAAGACGGCACGTATACCTTGTCTCTTTATGCCGTTGACAAGGCCGGCTGGGAAACAGAGACCCGCATTCAAATCAGCATCGACAACACACCGCCGGTGGTCGAGATCACATCTCCTCAAGACAACGGCTATGTAACCGAAACGCTGAATATTCGAGGCACTGCGGCTGATCTTCATTTCAATACATATTCAGTGACAATTTCGCAAGGGGATTGCGCGACGGCGAATCAGTGGTCCACTGTTCTGACCTGGGATGCGCCGGTGCAGAACGGCTCATTGTATCTTTTCGAGGACCTGCCCGCTGACGGGGCATATTGCCTGAAAGTGACCGCAACCGACACCATGGGCAATACAACACAAGAAACCGTTGGCTTTGTCGTCGACACCGTGCCGCCGGCCCCGCCCGTGCTTTTCGGCCAGGTGGAAAACAAGATGGATGCCATGCTCTCCTGGGATCCGGGCAGCGAACCTGACCTGGCGGGCTACAATCTCTATCGGGCGGGCGCAAAGATCAACACTGGTCTTCTGGCCGACGCTTCATACGTGGATGCCGGACTGGCCGATGGCCTTTATACTTATACGCTCACTGCAGTAGACCTTGCAGGTCTGGAAAGTGACCCGTCCAACACAGTGGAACTGAAGATTGATAATTCAGGACCAACAGTGAGGATAGCGTCCCCTGCGGACGGCGCCGTTATCAACGATCTTTCCGAAATCAAGGGAACGGCCTACAGCGTGGACGACTTCAAGGAGTACCGGGTATTTTTCGGAGAAGGGGCTGACCCGGCTGTCTGGAATCTGGTAAGAAAATCGCCGGTGGCCATCTCCTATGGTGTGCTGGCCCAGTTTGAAACCGCATTGACGGACGGCACGACCTCTTCCATTCGGCTGGAGGCCGAGGACATTCATGGCAACATGAACACCCATCAGGTTGCCTTCAGTATCGACAGCCAGTCTCCTGCGCCGCCGGTGCTGCTCTCCCTGGATGAGAACGGCTCCGATGTGACCGCCACATGGGAGCTCAACACGGAACCGGATATCGCCGGGTATCTGCTCTATCGCAACAACGTGCTGGTCACCGCATCAGGAACGGTACCGGAAGATCTCAGGCCATTCCTGGTTGCCGGACCGTCCTATGGGGATACCGGCCTTCCGGACGGCACCTTTACCTATTTTCTGGAAGCAATGGACCGAGCCGGAAACATCAGCGGGCCTTCCAACACACTGGAAGTCGATATCGACACCCGTGCGCCCCATGCAACGATCACGGCGCCGGCCGATGGGCATCGGTTCGACGTTCCATTGACCGTGGTGGCGGACACACCGGACCTGGATATCGCAACCGTTCAATTCCAGTATAAGCCTGCAACCGGCACCGAATGGACTGACCTGGGTGATGCACTGCAAGTGCGTCCTTTTACCGTTGTTTTTAACCCGGCGGCCTTTGGTCTGGGTTACGGTGATTACCAGATCCGGGCGGTTGCCTCGGACGGCAAAAACACCGATCCGGCGCCCTCCGCGATCACCGTGACCTGCACCGACATCACGCCCCCGGCGGTTCCTTCCGGCCTCACGGTCCATGTCAATGGCGAAGAAGTTACGCTCTTTTGGGCCGCCAATACGGAGAATGACCTCGCCGGATATAATGTCTATTGGTGTAATACCTATGGCGGTCTTGTTCAAATCAATACGGAAGTTGTTTCACAGGCCGGTTTTTCATTCCAGGAGCCTGACAACGGCGCCTATGCCTTTTCCGTTACCGCCGTTGATGCCAGCGGAAATGAAAGCGACTATACGGAGCCCGTTTCCGCCACGATATATGCACTGAAACTGGACCAGCCCTTTACTCCAACGGCGGTTGATACCGTTGCGCTGTCGGGCATCAGCCTGAATCCGGATGATACCATCGAAATCACGGTCAACGAGGGGGTGCAGCACACCACCACATCCACCCCGTCACGGCAGTTCACGTATGACCTTAGTCTGCTTCCCGGCGAAAACCATATTGTGGCCAGGGCGGTTGACACAAAGGGCAACACCAGTAAACCTTCTGATCCCGTTATCGTGGTTTATAACGAGGCCCCCGCGCCGCCGATCGGCCTGGATGTTGTCGCCACGGATACCGCCTGCGACCTTTCATGGAACGCCAACACGGAAGCCGACATATTCGGATATTATATTTATCGCGATGGCGTGAAATTAAATGAACCGGCATTGGCCGGATCCGGAACCGCCACCGCATCTGTGTCGGATTGGCAGGCAGCCAAAGCCGTCGATCATAATTCCTCAACCAGCTGGGAGAGCCGTTTCTATCCCCTGTATGGTGATTTTGTCTGGTGGCAGTTGACGCTTTCGGCCCACACTCTGATTAGCCGGATAGAGATCGACTGGGGGTCTTCTGAAACATCGGGCCGGGATTTTGAGGTACAGGTATGGTCCGGCTATGCGTGGATTCCATATAAGAAAGTCAAAAACAATACCGATTCGATCATGGTCGTTGATTTCGACCGACCGTATGGGACCGACCGGTTTCGCATTCTGATCACCGACGCAAACGGGTTGAGCCCCTATTCTTATGATACAGACGCTCGGGTGGCCGCCATTGCGGAGGTCAGGGTGGAAAAGGAAAATCCGGTCTCCGATTTGTCCTACATGGACGCCGATCTTTCTGTACAGGCGTATCAGTACCAGGTTTCGGCGGTTGATGTTTATGGGTTTGAAAGCCGGCCATGTGAGCCTGTCACGGCAACAGCAGGAGATATAACACCACCGGCGCCGCCGCAGAATCTTACCGCCACGGAGAACAACGGGGGCATCACGCTCAACTGGTCGGCAAACACGGAGCCCGACCTGGCCGCTTATAATATATATTTCCGGTACGACATTCTTTCCCCGGATTGGCAGATCATCAACAGTGTCCCGGCAGGCCAGAACTCATGTACCCTTCTGGGGTTCGGAGCGATAAACGGTCTGTATTATTTCAGAATTACCGCCATGGATATGGAGAAAAATGAGAGCAATCCCTCCAACGAGGCAATGGTGACCGTCACCACAGGCCCGCTTGCGCCGCAAAACCTCACCGCCACGGTTTCCGGTTCGAGTGTTGTTCTAAGCTGGACGCCGAGTGGAGATGCCGATGTTATCGGGTATTTCGTGTTGACCGAAACAGCATCCGGATGGCAGCCGGCCAATGGCGGCCTTGTTACTGAGACGACCTACACGGTTGCCAGTCTTCCGGACGGCACTTATTCCTTTATGGTGCTTGCGGTCAACAGCGAGAATTATACAAGTGCACCGTCAAACAGGGTCACGGTTGAGATCACCGGTTCTTCCGGCGGGCCGTCTGCTTTGCTGCCGCCGGTGATCACCGATCCCGATCCCGCGCTTTCCCCTATTGAAACCGGTGAAAGCACGGTCGATATTCTCGGCACCACGGAACTGGGGTTGAATGCCGAGCTTTACAGAAACGGCAATTATGTACAGACTGTGGCGGCAGGAGGGGTGGCTTCGGTTGAATTTATCATTCCGCCGGCGGTTTCCGGGGGGGGTGTTTGGGATATCTGTGTATCAGCAGACGGTAGGTATATTGCATATACTGAATACCTGACGGAAATAGATGATTCTTGGTCTATACAAATCATGGATACCGAAACCGGCGATAAAACAGTTGTCGCCGCCTCTTATCCTTATTCACTTCAATGGGCGCCCCATACACATCAGATACTCTACTCCGGCATTGTGATTTCCAGTACCCAGGAAGAGGAAGAAAAACTGTTTATTTACGATGTGGACACCGGCGTCAATACTCAGGTAGAGGGCACAGGCAACCCCTATGAGTACGAGCCGGCCTGGTCTTTTGATGGAACCAGAATTGTGTTTGTCTCCACTACCGCTGAGTGGGCCGATGATATCTGGGTCAAAAATCTGCTGACAGGTGAGTTGACTCAGGTCACGCATAATCCTCAGTCGGGAGATGTGTACTTCGATTATCCGACGTTCTCCCCTGATGGTGACCATGTTGCCTATGTGCGGTATGCGCCTACGACGGACGCATTAACATTGAACATTATGAATCTGGAAACAGGGAATGAGATTGTTGCGGCTGTTGATATTGTTAATTTTGAAAATGGAATATCGTATGCATGGTCTCCAAAAGATAACCAGATTGCGTATATGGCTCATAATGAGGCCTCCGGAGGCACGTTGAATTTTTATCTGTATGATATGACAACCTGGGAGACGGCACAACTGACGGCAATGAATGGCGACCAGTGGATCAGCTCTTTTTCCTGGTATCCGGACGGCAGCCGCCTTGTCTATGCAAATAGTTTATATGATTCTTCAACAGACACAGGGTCTTCTGAATTGCGCTCGATTCCCATCAATACCCCCGGGCAGGGAAGCCTCCTGGCGCAGTGGGACCAGCGGATTGACTGCGTTTCCATATCCAGATCGGACGATATATGGTATGGCGGCGCAACTGACGAAAATCTGGTCCTGCGAAAGCTCTCTCAAGGGAACTTCATATTTGAGGATGTGACCCTCGAAGCCGGAGAAAATGAGTTTGCCGTTCTTGCCGTTGACGGTGAAGGGAATAGAAGCGATTTCTCCGATCCCGTTATTCTTATCTTTGATCCGACGCTGTCGCTTCCCGATCTTTCGGTCTCCGGGACGGATATCTTTATTCAGCCCCTCTCTCCATTAAACGGTGAAAAGATGACAGGCAGTGTGCTGGTAAGAAATACCGGGGCACTGGCGGCTCAAAACGCAGAGGTGGAGATCTGCGTTGTCAATCCCAACGGATACATGGAACCGGTGAAGTCCACAGTCATTGGTTACCTGGCACCGGGCGCAAAGGCCCAGGTCAGTTTCTCCTGGAACAGCGCGGGCAACACCGGTACCAACCTGGTTCTGGTGGATGTTGATCCGCTGAGCGCCATAGACGAAGCCGATGAGTGGAACAACACCGCTTACAAACGTTTCATCGTGGTGGATGAATACGGCATTACCATGGAGACCGAACTGAACGCCGATACCTATGATGCCGGTGAATTTGTAATGATCTTCGTGGACATCAGCAACAGCGACGCCGGCCGGGCCGCGAGCCTTGACGTGCGGGTCGAGGACGGTGCCGGCAATGTTGTGGATGATGTGGAGACGCTGTCTCTTTATCTGCCATACGGCTATTCAGGCACACAGTTCATGGTATGGCCGGCCGTGGATGTTTACGCCGGTGATTATCGCGTCGTGTCGGTGTTATCCGACGCTTCCGGTATTATTAAAGAGAACCGTGTGCCCTTCACCCTTCTACCGGTGATCGGTGTCGATACCGTTATATCCACGGACAGGACCGTGTACGGCACCAGCGAGGATGTGCTGCTTGACATACAGACCACAAATACGGGCATTACTTATATCCCGGCTCTGAGCGTCCGGGTGCGGATAACAGATGACGCCGGAAACGAGGTGTATGCAAAAGAGGAGCCGGTGGTCAATCTCATGGGTGGTGTGTCCGTTTCCCTGGACACCCTCTGGAATACAGGTCTCAGTACGCCCGGCACATATACGGCAATCGTTGAAACTTACATCGACGGCGACATGGTGGCATCGGATACCAGCTCTTTTACCATCCACGGGGCACCGGTTATCTCCGGAACCATGGCAGTCGTCCCGTCACTTGTTATCCCCGGCAATGAGGCCACCGCCGGTTTCAGCATTACCAACAGCGGCAACGCGGATGCCATCGGCCTGCCCGTGGACGTGGTGGTTTATGATTCGCAGGCCGGTGAAATCGTTTATACCGATACCCGGACCATGGACCTCGGTATTGGGGAAATATTTGAAAACGAGATTACTTTAGCCACGGATACCTATGGTCTGAGAACTTACACGGTCATGCTTCAGGCGGAAATTTCCGGGGCCGTCAAAACCCTGGCCTCCGGATCATTGACCGTGAGAGACGGCACCGCGCCCGTGGTAACGGTTGTTTCGCCCGCGGACGGCGGTGTTTATACATCGAATTTTCATTTAACCGTGGACGTGAACGACCGGTTCTCCGGTATCGGGGATGTGGAATACAGCACCGACGGCGGCGACTGGCTGCCGATCCCGCTTGCCGATCCCTCCATCGGCAGGTATTCAAAACGTTTTGTTCCCACTGAAGCCGATGAAGGTGTGCATGTCGTCCGTTTCAGGGCCGTCGATTTGCGGGGGAACCTGTCAACTGCCGTCCCGGTGAACATTACGATCGCGCCCGCGGCAGACATCACCGCTTCGTTAAATGCCGAACAGTTCGGCATGAACGCGGATGTCTCCATCGGTATCAACCTGATCAATATCGGATGGGAAAAGACACTGACCGTCGATGCTTTTATTGAAACTGCCGATGGTGTTGCCGTGGCCACCTTTGACCCGGTATCCGAAACCCTGGGATACAACGAATCTGCTTCCCATACCGTTGTCTGGAACACCACGAACACCCCTGCCGGTGATTACCAGTTGAAAGTGGTGGCTTCAAGGGGCGAGACCGCATTTGATGAGGCGGCAGTGCCGTTTATCATTGATCCCGTCGTGGCGGTGGCGGGCAGCCTGACGGTTACGCCTTCTGCAGTACCGGCCGGTGGAACGGTCCAGACCGACGGTATGGTTACCAATACCGGCAATTTGGCCATAACCGGCGCAACTGTATCGATCGCCGTGATCGATCCGGATACACTTGTGGTCCAGTCAAACGAAGCAACTGTGGACCTGGCAATCGGGGCCACCCATTTGGAACAGGCCCTTATTACAACCGATGACCTGGGCATTAAAGCCTATACAGTGGTCCTGGATGTTGTAACCGGCGATGAAACCCATCGCCTGGCATCGGGAAGCTTTACCGTGACCGATGCCACACCGCCGGCAGTTACCATCATCTCCCCGGCAGACAACGGCACCTATAGCGGGCCGTTTGATATCAGCGCCGCTGTGACGGACGATGCGTCGGGTGTGGCCGGGGTTGAATACCGGATGGATGACGGGCCGTGGCAGGCCCTGCCGCTGACCGATCCTGCCGGGATCTATGCGACGCCCTTTATCCCCACCGGGGCGGACGAAGGCCCGCATACCATAAGTTTCCGGGCCTCCGACCATGCGGGCAACACCTCTTCTCCCGTGTCCGTGTCGATTTTTATCGAAAGTTTCAAGGCATTCAAAGAACTGACCGGCATGCTGGAGGCCACGCCGGATCCCGTGATGCAGGGGACCGAAGTGACCCTCGTGTATTCCGTCAATAACAGCCATCCGGATGAGCTCACCGGCCTTGCCATTGTTGTGGAGGTCATTGATCCGGACACCGGGGAGACCCTGCTGTCCTTTGACCGCATCCTTGATCTGCCTGCCAATATGGTAATCGGGGCCGATTTTAAGGAAGTGGTCGATCTTGAACCCGGTACCTATGAGGCCCGGTTGGTTGTCGCCATTGATGCGCCCGTGCCGGTCAGGGATCTGGATGCCACCTCCTTTGAAGTGATATCAAAGCCCGATATCGAGATGGATAAACAGGCGTCCGGCGATGATATTCGGCTCCTGGTATGGGTCAACGACAACTGCCATATCGAATGCAACGGCCTGCCCCTGCTGTGTGTCGATGACGTGGAGCGCGGTGATTCCCTGGACGGTGTCAGCATCGGCTGCCTCACTGACTGTCAGTGGAAGGATTGCATTCGGGGCGATCTTCTGGAGCAGGTGCTGGAGCAGACCGTGGCTGATTATACCATTGTCTACGACGAACAGGCATTTGCCGACCGGTTGAGAAGCCCGTATTTCACCGATGTTCTTATTCTCGGCACGCAACAGCACCTGGGATGCGGAACGCTGGCCGAACTCACGGAGCGGGTCAATGCCGGCATGGGTGTCGTGGCCACTCTGTGGTATCAGTATTCTGTTGAGTACGACCTGCCGTTCCTTACATCTATATTTGGCGTCACCTGGAGCGGCCTGCCCATGATCTGCGGGTACGATCTTACCACCGTGGCCAGCCCGATTACCGACGCGGGAGCCATCGACGCCACAGGCAACGCATGGCGGGTCGGTGTTAAAAAGGGCACCACCATTGCCGGCTGGTTGAAGCCCCGCAATCTGTTCGGGTCGATATTCAATATCGCGTACCCGGCCATTGTGCTCAACCAGTACGGCGCGGGTAAGACCATTTACTACGCGTTTGACCTGGGTCTTACCCTCAATGACGAAAATTACGAACAGATCGGCGGCCTGATCGCCGATTCCATTGCATGGACCCATGACAACCGGACCCCGGAACAGTTTCTGCCGTGGCAGATGACACCGGTACATACAATCGTCGAAAGTTCAAACGGCGACTTTGTCTACCGGCTTACCGAAACCTTTCCGGAAGACCTGGCGCTGTTTGATCCGCACGCCGGGCAATGGGCCACCGAAAGTCCATGGCAGGTTGATATCGGCCTTGAGACGGACGAGCCCGCGACCATCCGGTACTTCTACCTTATGCCGGATGCCGCCGGAACGTACGCCACTGCCACCGAACTGGGTATCGTCTTCAATGACGCGTATGTCCCGCTGGACAGCAGAGAACTTTCATTGACCGTCCGGGCCGGCACACCGGTACTCATTGAGGAGGCCATATCAGGCGTCAAGGCCCTGTCCGTGCCGTGGTGGAAAAAGCTTCTGGTCAGGAGCATCGTGGACAGGCTCGAGAATGTGAGGGAACGGGATATCAACAGCCGGAACGACATCGACGCCAATATCGGCGATATTCTCACCAGCGTGCACTGGCTCATGGCACTGGAACCCTATACCGACATTACTGCGGCCCGGCTCAAACTCGACGACCTGCTGGCCGTCCAGCAACGGCTCTATTTTCTATATGAATGAAAAAAAATGAACCACAGAGGCACGGAGACACAGAGAAAAGAAATATTATTCTTTCCGGGAGATACCGGAAAGGATAATGGCTTTGTTCTCTTTTTCGGCACCTCCCGAAAAAGAAAGAATCCCGGTGTCTCTGCGTCTCGAGCGAGCGAAGCGAGCGGGCGGTGAAAAATTAAAAATATGAACCACAGAGGCACAGAGACACAGAGAAAAAGATGTTCCCTTTTCCGGTATCTCCCGGGAAAGAGAACGAGTTTCTTATAATTTACCGGCATCTCCCGGGAAATTATAAATAAAAAACCTCTGCGCCTCCGTGTCTCGAGAGAGCGAAGCGAACGGGTGGTAAAACAAAAGACAGAAAAAACATGAACCACAGAGAACCAAACGAAATAAATGCACTTACCGGCAAAGTGATCGGTGCGGCAATTGAAGTTCACAAGGAACTCGGCCCGGGCCTGCTTGAATCGATCTATGAAGAGTGCCTGAGTCGTGAGTTTGATTTGCAGGGGATTCCATACCAGCGGCAAAAGCGAATGGATATCCACTACAAAGGCAAGAAGATCGCCGGTGACTATCGAATGGATTTTGTCGTGGAGGACAGGTTGATTGTTGAATTGAAAGCCTGTGACAGGCTCTTGCCGTTACATGATGCCCAGGTATTAACCTACTTGAAATTAACAGGCATCAGCATAGGCCTGCTGATCAATTTTAATGTGCCGGTATTGAAAGAAGGGATAAGACGGCTTGTGGGCTTTTGAACCACCAAGAGGAGCGTTCTTATGATTTCCCGGCATCTCCCGGGAAATTATAAATAAAAAACCTCTGCGCCTCTGCGTCTCGAGCGAGCAAAGCGAGCGGGCGGTGAAAAATAAAAACCTGATTCATTTGACAATATAGCATCCAGGGAGGAACCATTTAATGGCAAGACTCTATAAATCGATTGCAATGATTACGGCACTCTGTTTCATTCTCTTCTCCGGCGTGGGCTTCGCACAGGACCCATCCCTCGAATCCGAGATGCAGGCTTCCCTGAAGGAGCTCAAAACCCTTGCCGGCCAGGTACTGGCCGCCGGCACAGCCACCACCGAAGACGCAGAAACCATCCAAGCCCTTGCGCAGCAGATCGCGGTCAACCACCTGCTGCTGTCCGACCGGTTCGACACCCGGACCGGCCAGTTGGCATCCATCAGCGGGAATGCCGCGGCCCGCAACAGCGCCATGAAGCTTGCCTATGAAAAGACCATTGCAAACCTTCTGGACCTTCTGGCCGACATCAAGGAACCGGACGACCTCTCCCGGTCCGTGCTTTCCAATATCCTCGATATCCTGAACAAAGCCCTGCCGAAAAAAGAGCGTCCCATCTTCGGCACCCTGCCGTACAAACATCTCAATTACCCGGCCACCCTGCCTGCATACGAACCGGCCATTGCCCCCGCTTACTGGATCGGCAACCAGACCTCCACCGACGAAGACCTGCAATCTTATCCCGAGGCCCGGATCACAAGAGAGGTCGCCGAACTGGCCGAGTCCCTTTCATGGAACCCCATTGCCATCTACCACTGGGTCAAAAACAACATTGCCACCGAGTGGTACTACGGCTGCATGAAAGGGGCCGAACAAACCCTGGCTCAGAAAAGCGGCAACGATGCCGACCAGGCGGCCCTGCTGGTAGCCCTGCTGCGGGCTTCCGGGTTCCCGTCCCGATACGTGAAGGGCGTGATCGAGTTCAACTCGGCGGACATTGACGGCGTCAAAAAGGTGTTTGACGTGGACGACGCCAGCCAGATCGCCCTTTTGCTGCAAAAGGCCGGCATTCCGTTTGAGCCGGTAATCAAGGCCGGCCGCATCGCCAACTTCCGGCTGGAGCATATCTGGGTGGAGACCTTTGTGCCCATGTCCAACTACCGGGGCGCCATGCTGGACGAACAGGGCAAGGTATGGAACCCGCTGGATACCAGCATCAGGCAGAAAGGCTATACACAAAATACGCCCCTGGCCGTGCTGCCGGACCTTGATCTTGATACCTTTGCCGACCGCTACCTTGAAACCGCCCGCCAGCAGACCCCCCTGGAACTTCTGACATCAGAAGCCACCGCATGGCTGGAACAGAACCAGCCAACCACCGGGTTTGAAGACCTGCTTCTTGTCCGCACCCTCATTGACGAAAACCTGGGCCTTCTGCCCTCCACCACCCAGTTTCTTCCCGTGGCCCATACCGGTGAGTTTGCCGCCATGCCGGAAGAACTGATCCACAAGGTCAGGTTCAAGGCGACAAAAGAGGGCACCGTCCTTTTTGACCAGACCGTCAATGCCTATGATCTGTCCAGCAAGCAGGTGCTGCTCGACTACGAACCCGAAACGGTTGAGGACCAAGAGATCATCAACAGTTACGGCGGCATAGACAACACCCCGTCATACCTTGTGCGGATGCGGCCGGTGGTAAAGGTGGACGATGACCGAGTGGCTGTGGGAAGAGACGGTATGGCCATCGGAGAAACCTTTACCCTGGCCATTGACCTGATATCGTCCAACGGCACCCAGCATATAGAAAACACCCACATCAACGGTAATCTGTCCGCGCTTGGTATTGTCTGCCAGAACGTGGTCATGCCGGAAGAGATGGCCGACCAGGATAAAAACAGCGCCCGGCTGCTGTACGAGGAGGCCCTTGCCTATATTGACCGGTGGAACGCATCAGAAAGCCGGCTTGCCGCCCTTCTCCAGCTTCAGCTTGTCCGGCCCGTGCCCACGGTTGTGAACCTGGGCGG